>Ga0208764_10001835_pt1 | contig 13534 bp, 13 predicted proteins | sample ETNtaG_18_FD_185762 | JGI IMG/M metagenome (GOLD analysis project Ga0208764, IMG submission 185762) | Marine microbial and viral communities from oxygen minimum zone, Eastern Pacific Ocean - ETNP201302SV91 (SPAdes) (version 2) | ecosystem: Environmental > Aquatic > Marine > Oceanic ... | reverse complement strand
ATTGAAATTAATTCTTCTAAGGCTTGAATTCTTCCATCTTCATATGCGATTCGTAGTTTATCGATTAATTCAAAAGTTACTCCAGGTGCTTCTTCTTTATTTCCTGGAAAAATATTCTTTATTATTGAACAACTACTAAAAATAGTTAAGGCAATGATAATGATCATTAAATGATTAAGAGACTTCATCTTCTTTCCATTTCAAAAGTGAAAGTTCATTGCCATCAAAATATCCATAAGTAAAAAAGCTTAACCAATCACCTAAAATAAGTAATTTTCCATTTTCAACTGATTTATCTACCGCCTGATGATAATGTCCTAATATTAGATAATCAAATCCTTGACGAATTTTCTTATGAGCAAGCGTCGTCATTTCATTAAGAACCCGTTCATTGTATTCTTTAGAATGATCATAATGTTTACCCTTTTTAGAAATCCAATCAGCAATTCTGTAGCCAATATTTGGATGTATCCATCTATATGCCCAAGTAAATACTTTACTTTGAATTATATATTTCAAAAGACGATAACCATGATCCCATGAAAGATATCCATCACCATGTGAAATGTAGAATTTTTTACCATTTAATTCCAGAGTAACATCATCACGATAGGTTTTTGTGGTTATTTTTTTTTCAATAAAATCCATTACCCAATAATCGTGATTACCCAGTATATAATGAATTTCAACTCCTGCATTTTTTAGCGTATATAGTTGGTTATATAGAGAAAAATATTTTTTAGGGATTACATCTTTATATTCAAAATAAAAGTCAAATAAATCACCATTAATAAACAGTGTTCCGCCGGTACTAGCTACATGACTAAAGAAATTCTTTAGATTATTGCTGATTTGAGGATAATTTTCAGAAGATTCATCCATTAGGTGAATATCTGAAATAAAATACAATGGTAAATTCATGGTATTTGAAACTAAACTTTATATTTCTGCATAGGAAAACAATTTCAATTTATGTTATTTTTAACTTTAGTTAATTTAATAGTGTCTAATATTTGGCTCTCATAGTTTAAATTATAGTATCATAATTATGATTAGGTTTATAACAATTGCAGTTTTTTTTGCTGCTAATTTATTAGTAGCACAGTCATTTGGACAAAATAAAGTACAATACCGTAACTTTGATTGGTCATTTATCACTTCACCTCATTTTGATATTTATTATTATGGTGATGCCATAGATCTTGCACAATACACAGCAGAAAAAGGTGAAGAAGCCTATGAACAAATATCTAAACATCTTCGTTGGACACTAAGAAAACGGGTACCAATAATTATATATCATTCTCACAATGATTTCCAGCAGACTAATGTGGTGCTTCCTTATATGCAAGAAGGCATTGGTGGCGTAACTGAATTATTCAAGAATCGGGTAGTTATCCCCTTTGAGGGTGATTATGATCAATTCCGACATGTAATTCATCATGAGCTTGTTCATGCATTAATAAATGATATGATTTATGGTTCTGCACAAAATGTAGCTTCTGGTAGAGTGAGACTCCGGGTACCATTATGGGCAAACGAAGGGCTAGCAGAGTTTTTGTCTATGAATTGGGATACTCAGTCTGATATGATATTAAGGGATTTAGCAGTACATGAGGAAATGCCAACGGTTCAACAATTGGAATCTTTTCTTGCTTATAAAGGAGGTCAATCTGTTTGGAGATTTATTGCTCAAAAATATGGTAGAGAAAAAATTGGGGAAATTTTCACATCGATGAAATTGACTCAAAACGCTGAAAAAGGATTTGATAAAGCTATTGGAATGGATTTCGAATCTTTAACTAAGCAATGGCATAAGTATTTAAAGAAAGAGTATTGGCCTGATATTGATGGTAGAGATGAAATTGAAGATATTTCAATTAGATTAACTGATCATAAAAAGAAGAAAAATTATTATAATATTGCTCCTGCAATTTCTCCTGATGGAAGTAAAATAGCTATTCTTGAAGATAAATCTGGATTTGCGAATATAACGCTTATTGATGCCATTGATGGTAAAAGCATTAAAAGATTGGTTAAAGGAAATCGATCAATAGATTTTGAGGAATTAAAATGGCTTCAACCGGGAATTGATTGGTCGCCTAATAATAAAAGAATTGTAATTGCTGCTAAAGCAGGATCAAAGGATGCCCTTTATTTGATTGATGCAGATAAACCAAATAAAAAGGAAAAGCTTACTTTTGATCTTGATGGTGTTTTCTCTGCCTCTTGGAGTCCTGATGGCAATCAGTTAGCATTTGTAGGGAATAAAGTTAGTTCGAGTGATATTTATCTTTATGATATTGAAAATAGAACATTAAAAAACTTAACAAATGATATCTATTCAGACTCTGAGCCCACATGGAGCGCTGATGGTAGCAAAATTGCTTATGTTTCTAGTAGAGTTAAAAAAGATGATAGTCTAATTAGAGAAAATCAATCTTTAAATGATATAGCATCTTTTCAAACTGATATATATTCTATTGATATAACAAATAATTCTTTAAATAGAATAACTTATTCGGATGCAAATGAGAATTATCCATTGTGGGCGAATACAGATAATATCTTGTTTTATACATCTGATGAGAATGGTATCTCCAATTTATTTAGACATAATATGAATAATGGAAGCATTGAATCTTTAACTAATTTACTAACTGGACTATTCCAAATAAGCCTTTCAATGGATGATGAAGTAATGGTATTTGCGGGATACTCGGATAATGGGTGGGATATTTTTCGTTTATCAAATCCGCTTCAAATGAAAAGAGTAGATTTGCTTCCAACACAGTTTAGTAAAAATAAAGGCCAGGATACTGGTGCTCTAGCAGATTTTAGACGTAATAAATCAAGAGGAATAAATATTAACCGTACATCTGGAAAAGATTTTTCAAATTATATTTTTGCGCCAGAATATGGGAATTATAATAAAAATAATGAACAAGCTCAGCCTGACTCTACGCAATTTCAAGTATCAGATTCATTAATTACTGCTGATGGGGATTATATACCTCAACCATATAAGACTAGATTAACAATGGATATGGTGTTTGGTTATGCAAGCTATAATAGTTTTTTTGGCGCTCAAGGTATGACACAGTTTGCCTTTAGCGATGTATTAGGGGATCATCAAATATCGCTTGGGACAGAATTAGTTATAAGTTTAGATAAAAGTGATTATTATTTTACATATGGTTATTTAAAAAATCGTGCAGATTATTTTTTCTCTCTTTTTCATCAAGCAGATGCTACTTCTGATTACTATGGTAATTTATACAGATTACGTTTTTATGGTTTTCAGGGCTTAATGTCATATCCGATAAATAGATTTAATAGAATTGATACAGGTTTATCATATAATAAAATAGATTATCGTTTATTTCAACAGGACTATTACTCATATGGTTACTATGAAAGCGGTAGAGAGGCTGCAGATGTTATGATGTATACTGCAAGCTATATATTTGATAATACTGTTTATGGATATACAGGACCAATTGATGGGTTTCGTCAAAATACTACCATCAGTATTAGTCCAGGTGCCGGTCAAAGTAAATTGAAGTATCAAACTATTAAACTAGATTTTAGAAAATATTTTATGTTTAGTAGATATACTAGTTTAGCAAGTAGAGTTACCTATGGTAAAAGTTTTGGTCCCAATCCTCAAAAATTTATTCTTGGTGGATTGCAAAATTGGATTTGGGGCAGTGGAGAAACCTTTGGAAGACAAGATGAAAGTAGATTCAGAAGTCAACCAATTGATACAAGTAATACGTCAATGCTAATTGATGTTTATCTATCAGATTTTATGTTTCCAATGAGAGGATATCGTTTCTGGGAAAGGACTGGTAGTAATACTTTATTAATGAATTTTGAATTCAGATTTCCTTTTTTATTTGCATTTGGAATTCCTAATAAATTTGTTTTCTCAAATTTTGGAAGTTATTTATTCCTTGATATAGGTGCAGCTTGGGATGATAGACAAGAGTTTAGTTCTATAAAAGTACTTCGAAACAAATATGGTGATAATAGACTACCAGATAATGCGAGCCCTATAATTGCTGGTGCTGGTATTGGCGTTAAAATTCCTTTAGGACCATTTCTATTTAGAGTAGATACTGCATGGGATGTCAATCCAAATGGGTACTCAAAACCACAGTATTATGTTTCTATTGGTACTGATTGGTAAACTAACTTATTCTATATTTTAACTTAATTTTTTAGTTCATGTCAAAATCTAAAGTTAAATCAGCCTATCTTTGTTCATCATGTGGTGATCAATTTGCAAAATGGAATGGCCAATGCCCATCATGTAATGAATGGGGTACATTAGCTGAATATAAAGTAAATATAAAATCTCGTTCTAAATCTAATGGGAAAGCTAAAAATCCATCAAACTTAGTTGACGTATTAAAAGATGGAATAGTACAAAGTCAGAGGACAGGAATTCTTGAGGTAGATAGAGTATTGGGCGGAGGCATATTGCCAGGATCAATGATACTATTGGGTGGAAATCCTGGCATTGGAAAATCAACATTAGCATTACAAATAATACCAGGACTAAAGTATAATGTATTATACGTTTCAGCCGAAGAAAGTGAAGAGCAACTTGCCCTTAGGGCAAAACGATTAAAAATATCTACAAAAAATATAAAATTATCCACGGAAAATAATATTGAATTAATAATAGATCAATTAGCATTAATAGATACGAAATTATTGGTTATTGATTCTATTCAAAATATTTATAGTAATAATGTCGACTCAATTGCAGGATCGCCAAGTCAAATAAGAGAATGTGGTCAACAATTATTATCAATTGCAAAGCAAAATAGAGTTTCAGTTATAGTTATTGGCCATGTAACTAAAGAAGGAATAATAGCGGGTCCAAGGATGTTAGAGCATATGGTAGATACGGTTTTGTATCTAGAGGGTGATTCTAAATTTGATCATCGTATTTTGCGTTCAAATAAAAATAGATTTGGCACTACTAATGAAGTGGGAATTTTTCAAATGAATGAGCTTGGATTGGATGAGGTTACAAACCCTTCTCAATTCTTTCTTTCTGAGAGGACGCGTGAAGTTCCTGGGTCTGTAGTTTTTCCTGCATTAGAGGGGACACGACCTCTATTAATAGAAGTACAAGCATTAGTTTCAAATGCAAATTTTGGAACTCCTCAAAGAAATTCTAACGGTATTGATTATAAACGACTAGCAATGTTATTAGCAGTTCTAGAAAAAAGAATTGGTATGCCCATAGGGACAAAAGATGTGTTTATTAATCTTGTTGGTGGATTTCATATTAGCGATCCATCCACAGACCTTGCTGTTATAATAGCAGTTGCTTCAAGCTCAAAAGATTTTATTATTCCTAATAACACGGTATTGGTTGGAGAAGTTGGCTTATCTGGAGAGTTAAGATCAGTTCCAAATTTGGAAAAAAGAATTAAAGAATCTGAAGCTTTAGGTTTTACAAATATCATTATACCTAAATCAAATCTAAAACGTCTTAAAAATACAGATTATAAAATAAAAGTTTTAGGTTTTCAAAATGTTAAAGAAGTATTAAATCATTTATTTTAGACATTGAAATTTTCTATAATATCATTTGATGATAATTCTGCGGCTCGATCAGGTTTAATTAAAACTGATCATTCTGAGATTGAGACCCCCGTATTTATGCCAATTGGAACAAATGGCGTTGTTAAAACAGTTTTACCAAGTGAGCTTTATGAAATAAATACTAATATTATTTTAGGTAATACATATCATTTATTTTTAAGACCAGGACATAAGCTTATTTCAGAAGCTGGCGGATTGCATCAGTTTATGAATTGGAATAAATCAATATTAACTGATAGTGGAGGGTTTCAAGTATTTTCTTTAGCAAAACTAAATAATATTTCAAATGATGGAGTAAAATTTCAATCACATATTGATGGTAGTACTCAGTTTATTTCTCCAGAAATATCTATGGAAATCCAACAATCATTAGGATCAGATATTATAATGGCATTTGATGTCTGTCCTGCTGCTGGTGAGGATAAAGCTGTAATAAAAAATGCCGTGGAACAGACTGCAAAATGGATTAATAGATGTAATGATTATATAGAAAACCACGAATCAATATATAATTGGAATCAATGTTTATTTCCTATAGTCCAAGGTGGAACCCATCATGATTTAAGAAAAAAGAGCGTTGATCAAATGTTACCTTTTAGCAAATGTGGTATTGCTATTGGCGGACTTGCTGTTGGTGAAGAAAAAAATGCTATGTTTGATATAATATCATTAATGAATGAAGTTTTACCAAAAGATCAGCCCAGATATCTCATGGGTGTTGGTAGGCCAACTGATCTTGTCCATGCAATTAATTTGGGTATTGATATGTTTGATTGTGTGCTTCCAACTCGCAATGGTAGAAATGGCCAACTATTTACTTCTGAAGGTGTGATTAATATAGAAAATTCCCGTTTTAAAGATGATTTCAATTCAGTTGATAAAGAATGTAAATGTACTTTGTGTAATAACTATTCTCGATCTTATTTACGTCATTTGTTTAATATTAATGAAATGCTAGGTTTAAGATTGGCTTCTATTCATAATATCACATTTTATATGAACTTGATGCAAAAAATCAGGATTATTATAAATGAAAATAGATTTGATGATTGGTCCAAAAAGTTTTTGAGCCAATACTCAAATGATCCAAGGATGTAATAATGCCAAATATGATTATCAGAGTAATTGATGCATATGTATATACACCTACGAACAATGGTCTTTTATTTTTGTTATTAAAGCGCGCCAAAACAAAGATGTATGAACACATTTGGCAGGGAGTTGCTGGAAAAATTGAAAAAGGTGAAAAATCATGGGAGGCTGCTAAGCGCGAGTTACAAGAAGAAACGGGTTTAAAGCCAGATAAAATGTTTATAGTTGACCATGTAAGTAAGTTTTATGAACAAATGGATGACAGAATTAATTTAGTTCCAGTTTTTGGTATTGAAGTCAATACTCAAGAAGTAGTATTGTCTGATGAGCATTCTGAATATAAATGGGTAAAAATAGATGAAGCATCAGATTTATTAGTATGGAAAGGTCAGAAGCAGGCAATAAAAATTGTCAATGATATGGTTTTATGTAATGATGACCGAATGCGTTGGTCAGAAATTAAAATATAGGGAGAATATATATGTTGAACATAGGAGATAAAGCACCAGATTTTACATTATTAGATGGTAATGAAAGCTCAGTATCTCTATCGGATTTTAAAGGTAAAAAGGTAGTCCTTTGGTTTTACCCTAAAGCAAGTACACCAGGATGAACTATTGAAGGTCAAGGATTCCGTGATGAATTCCAAAAATTTAAAAAACAAAATATTGTTGTATTAGGTATGAGTGCTGATTCTGCAAAAAGACAAAAGAATTTTTGTGAAAAGCAGAACTTTCCCTTTCCTCTACTAAGTGATGAAACAAAGGATGTTTTAAAGGCATATGATGCCTGGGGGCTGAAGAAAATGTATGGTAGAGAATATGAAGGAATTTATCGAATTACATATGTGATAGATGAGGATGGAAACATAATTAATACCTATTCAAAAGTATCTGTGAAAACACATGCTTTGGATGTGTTACAAGATTTAGATTAATATATTATAATTAGGAACAAAGCTTCACGATATAAGTTAAATAATATATAAACTCTTATAACTGAGATACAAGGAGAGTAAAATGAAAACAATTACACTTATCAGCCTTTCTTCAATGTTATTATTTAGTTGTGCTGCTAATAAACCAACTGATAGTAATAATCTTACCCTTGGATCGGTGCAGAGCAAAATATATAAGGGTCAAAGTCAATCAGATGTATTAGAAGCATTAGGATCGCCAAATATTGTAACCAACAATGATGGAAGAGAAGTATGGACTTATGATCGTATATCTAGAGAAAATAATGCATCATCAAATTCAATCTTCTATTTTTTAAACCCTATTTATTGGTTCTTTGGTGGGGGCACATCAACTGGATCCTCATCTAGTGCATCATCAAAATCGCTTACTGTAATTATTACTTTCGATGATAACAAGAATGTGCTGGATTTTATCTATCAAAGTTTGAAATACTAGATGTTTCATCATTTATTATACCCTTCTACTATCAAGGGTAAAACAATACATAGTGCATTAATTGTATATTTATGCACATCATTAATTGGTTGTTCTGTACCGCAAAAACCAACCGTTAAACCTCCAACTGCAGTTGCTCGAGCAATGGAAACTCGTAGTTTCACTAAGGATATGAAAACTGTTTTGAAGGCATCTATCAATGCATTACAAGATATGGATTATACAATTGATGTCTTGAATTCAGATATTGGATTAATTACTGCAAGTAGAACTACAGAAAAAGGTCAGGCTTCATTATCTCTTGATAATCCTAATAATAATAATCAAGATTCTCGCTTAGGACAATTGATACCAGTGGTTTTTATTGCCGGTGCTGTCATTATACTTTTTAATCTTATTTTTGGTGGTGATGATGATAGTGACGGTGATAAACGTCGAAACAGAGATGGTCCTACTATTAATTTAGGTTCAGGGGGAAACGGTGGTGATTCAGATCCAGTAGGTCCACGTATTTTTCGATACAAGGTAACAATTAATCTTAATGATCTTAATGCAGATAATACAAAGGTTCGAGTAAGCGCTAGTGGAGAAATTGAACAAGATGGAAAAATATTAAGTACTGGTGGAATACATGAACCAAAGTTCTTTCAACAATTTTTTGCTAATGTAAATAAAGCATTATTCCTTGAAGATGAAGATCTATAGTATTTAATTATTTAAAGAATTTTTTTTTAGTTATTGCATAAATACCATTAGATTATTCTAATCTATAATTACTATATATAAAATTTATTATGAGATTGCAATTTTATGATAACATTTCCAGATGATGTTTTAGAATCGTACGAACGATCTAAAAATTATATACAAAAAACACCTCTAAACCATTCACCATCATTAAGTAGATTAATTAATGGAGAAGTATATCTCAAACTGGAAAATATTCAGAAAACAGGATCTTTTAAATTTCGTGGCGCCATAAGTAAAATAACTGCTCTTGATTCTGATCAAATTAAGAAAGGCATAGTGACTGCTTCTACGGGAAATCATGGAGCTGCTGTTTCTTTAGCAATGAAAATACTAAATGTAAATGGAAAAATAATTGTTCCAGAAAACATTACACATAATAAGCTATTAAATATTGAGCGGTTAGGTGGAAAAGTAGAATTTTATGGAAATGATTGTATAGAATCAGAATTTAGAGCAAGAGAAATTTCAAAAGAAATCGGTTCAGTATATATCTCTCCATATAATGATCCAGATATAATAACAGGTCAAGGAACTATAGGTATTGAACTAGATAATCAATTAAATAATATTGATGAAGTCATTGTTTCTGTTGGTGGTGGTGGGTTAATATCGGGTATAGGCGGCTATTTAAATCAAGTACAACCTAAAGCAAAAATTATTGCTTGTTCTCCAAAAAATTCCTGCGTGATGTATGAATCTCTTAATGCGGGTAGAATATTAGATCTTCCTTCAAAGCAAACATTATCTGATGGTACTGCTGGTGGAGTTGAAGAAGGGTCAATTACATATGATATTTGTAAAGAGGTTATAGATGATTTTGTTTTAGTTAGGGAAAGAGAAATTTCATTAGGTATTAAAAATGCAATAGATGATGATCATCAATTAATAGAAGGTTCTGCAGGTGCTGCAATTGCCGCACTTATTAAAAGAAAAGAAATAGTAAAAGGGAAAAGAGTAGTGATAATAATTTGTGGTGGAAATATAAACTCGACCATATTACAAAAAGTAATATCATGAAAAGTATATTAATAATTAAGAAAAATCTCTTTTTATTATTCTGTATAGTTTTTGTAATAAAATCTACTGTTTATGGTGATGACAAACATATTATAAAAGATTATTTTCACTTTGCAGGTATTAAGTTTGAAATTATAAAAAATGGTCAATCTAATAGAAGGCTAGTATGGATTCATGGAGATGAAAAAACTGCTGAACTACTAATAAGAAAGCATATAAAGAATAATAATGGAACTGCTTATCTTATTGATAATTTAGAAAGAGAAGTTGTAATCAATGGATTAATAATAGATCCTAATCGAATATTTACTAATGATGGAGTAAAACAAAATATAATAAAATTGAATAATAATATTTCCAGATTAGAGCTAAATAAAACAATAGAATTAATCAATAAAGATAGAGATAATTTTTTTGAAAGAATTTCTCCACCTAAAGGTGGCTTGCTTATTGCTCTACACAATAATATTCGAGAATATTCAATAGAAAATGAAATTCCTTTAAGTACAGAAGTATCTATAAAAAATAATAATCACCCAGATCATCACAATTTTTTTATCTGCACAAATCGTGATGATTATAATTTATTAAAAGAATCTCCATTTAATGTTGTTTTACAGGATAAGCAAATTGAAAATAATGATGGTTCTTTATCTTGGTTTGCATTAAGAAAAAATATACGATTTATAAATATTGAAACCCGTCTGGGATATTTAAGTACTCAGTCTAAGATGCTTAAGTATATAAATGAAAATTTATTCTGAGTTATTTTTTATTATCATTGATTTATTATTAAATATTAAAGTATTGATTTTCTTATCAGTGTACCCCATCATAATTGAGTGACCTTTAATACTAAGATTACCTTTACTAATTTTTATTGAGGTCATATGTATTGGTTTATCACCAATACATATGACCCCAGTATTTTCTTCAAGAATATGAATTATTTTTTTTTTATTAGATATTTTATCCCATTTCATTTTAATTATATAATCAGCATTATGATATTGGTTCTCTAATCCAATTGTAATATCTGAATCATTATTAGTAATTGAAATTCCAGCAAATAATGGTAATAATAGTTGAAGGATTATCCATGCCATTGATGTAGAGGGTATCTGTATTTTTATCGTAGAGCCTCTTTTTAAATCTAAATGTTTGCTAACGCCATTTGTGTTCACCAAAAGGTTGTAATGACTAAGCTGAATAAATGTATTCTTTTTATAAAACAATAAGGCTTCATGGTGCAAAGATGGTCGAAAGTGTGGAATAAATTCACCGGGATATTTATTTAATGAATCTAATGATGGGCAATTGTTATTATTTATTATCATAGAAGGATTGACATTAGCTAGATCTTTTTTCCTTATAGGTTCTTGGGATAAAATTACTGAGCTACCAGATGCCCAAATTGCAAAGATTATAATTTCAGCAATTGGAAAATCAATATTTTCAATTAGCACTCTACTCTTTATCTCAAGTTGATTATCCCTAAGCCAATTAGAAGCTTTATTTATTAATATTATAAAATCATTATTTGTTATTTTTTGATCTAAGAATAAATAACTGTTTCCAAACTTGATATTTTCTCCTTCTAGTAAAGAAAAAATATTGGGATAAGGTACTATATATTCGACCGGTTCAATATTCCCAAGGCATTGGGCATTATAAATTCGGTCTGAAATTAATTCAGACATCTATTGTGTTATTCCGGTTTAATTTTTCTTTTAATCTCTAATGTGTCATGCACGCGGGTATAGTTATTCCCGGCAAGCCGACCAATAGGATTTAATTTTTGAATATTAATGTGGCCGTTATCATATAATTTATCATCAATATGAAATAAAACAATTGTTCCAATAACAACAAACCCTCCACCTGGTCCAGAATTTCCAACAGGTATAATCTTATGCAATTCGCATTCATAGCTGATTCTGGCTTCTTGTACACGTGATGATTTAATTTTTGCGCATTTAATAGGAGTGAGCTTTGAAATAGAAAATTCATCAATATCTGGCTCATAATCTGTAGAACATGATACCATTTGGCTTGCAAAATCTTCAGATACAATATTTATTACAAACTCTTTCATTGATTCTATATTATTTAATGTGTCTTTTGTCTTTCCATCATATCCTCTCCTAGCTGGAGCAAACATGATGGTAGGCGGATTAGAACAAACTCCATTAAAATATGAGAATGGAGCTAGATTATTCTTTCCATCCAATGATATAGTTGACACAAGTGCAATGGGTCTTGGTAATATTGATCCAATCATTATTTTGTGGTTTTCTTGAAATGATAATTTTTGAGGATCAATTATCATGTTTTCCAAGATAATGGATAGTTTTCGTCATCAGCATCTTTCACTAAAGAAGAAATAGATAATGGCTTAAAAGTATCAACCATCACTGCAAGCTCATTGGTTTCCTCTTTGCCAATTGATTCTTCAATTTTTCCGGGATGCGGGCCATGAGGTATGCCGCTAGGATGAAATGTTATAGATCCTTCTTCTATATTATTTCTACTCATGAATTTTCCTTCAGAATAAAATAATATTTCATCAGAATCAATATTGCTGTGTGCATATGGCGCTGGTATAGCTTCAGGGTGATAATCAAACATTCTAGGAACAAATGAACATACAACCAAACCTGGAGCTTGAAAAGTTTGATGAACTGGAGGTGGCTGATGAATTTTTCCAGTTATAGGCATAAAATCATTAATATTTAATATCCAAGGATAATAACAACCATCCCAACCCACAATATCAAAAGGATGAAATGCATATTCATAATTTTGATACCCACCATTTAGTTTTGTTTTAATAGTACAAGGACCCTTGTTGATTGGTTTATCCAACTGTGGCGTACGTATATCTCTTTCTGAGTATGGGGAATGTTCCAATAATTGACCATGGCTGTTTCGATAATTCACTGGTGTTTCAACTTGCCCATTTGTTTCAATAATAAATTGATTCATTTTTTCATCAGTTTCCATTTTCCATATTACGCCCCTAGGAATGATAATATAATCCCCTTTAATTATATCTAAATTGCCAAAGTTAGAATAAAATTTCCCTGAACCACTTTGAATAAAAATGATTTCATCGTTATGTCCATTTCGATAAAAAGTATTCATTGAATTATCAATTTTAGCAATTGATAATTCAACATCATCATTATAGAAAAGAGATATCCTGGCATCTATTGCATCACCACTAGATTGCAAATCAAAGGATTTTATATGGTGATGTCTATGTATATGTTGTAGGGGCCTTTTTATTATCTCTTTAAATTTGCCTACCTTTTTGATTGTTGTTGGAGAATTAATATGGTAGACATTAGAATATAATGAGCTGAATCCTTTCCGGCTTATTAATTCTTCGTAGTAAAGATTTCCATTAGGATCTCGAAATTGAATATGTCTTTTATTTGGTATTTTTCCCTGTATTTGATAAAAAGACATAGCGTTATATAATTGTATTTTCCAATACGCCAATATTATCAATTTCTAAACGTATAGTATCACCTTTTTTCAACCAACCGCCTATAGTCTCAGGTCTTAATTCCAGAATACATCCAGTACCTACAGTTCCAGAACCAATATAGTCACCTGGTTTTAAATCAACA
>Ga0208764_10001834_pt1 | contig 13538 bp, 13 predicted proteins | sample ETNtaG_18_FD_185762 | JGI IMG/M metagenome (GOLD analysis project Ga0208764, IMG submission 185762) | Marine microbial and viral communities from oxygen minimum zone, Eastern Pacific Ocean - ETNP201302SV91 (SPAdes) (version 2) | ecosystem: Environmental > Aquatic > Marine > Oceanic ... | reverse complement strand
ACGGAGGCATGCCCTTTGAGGATGCCGAATCGTCAATGCGTTTGTTTGCCGAACAGTGCTTACCGGAGTTGCTTAGTTGGGAATGTGCGCCTCTCCAGGTGCCAGGAGCCAAACCCGAGTATCGGTAGTAACCAAGAGATCTGGAGGTCCCCATGAACAGGTATGGAACCGGCATGGTTGTTGCAGCTCAACCAGAAGCTGTTGAAGCCGGCGTAGCCGTCTTGAGAGCCGGAGGTAACGCAGTTGATGCTGCTATTGCTTGTGGGTTAGTGGCTGGGGTCGTTGACCCTCAGATGTGTGGAATTGCAGGCTTCGGGAATTTACAGGTCTATTTGCCCGCAGAAGGAATCCATGAATGCATCGACTTCCACGCTAAATCGCCTCTGGGGACCAGCGCCGACCAGTGGGCCGACATAATTGTCGGCGAAACTAGGGATGGTTTTGGGTTTGTTTTAGAAGGCAATGTAAACGATGTCGGCTATCAATCAATCGCCACACCAGGTTCGCTCAAGGCGTACTTTGAGGCGCAAACCACCTGGGGAGTAAAAGATTGGGCTGAAATCGTGCATCCGGCTGTCGAGTGGGCAGAAAAGGGATTCGTGGTGCGTCCCCATGTTGCTGGCTGGTGGGCTGAGGGGGCAACGATGGGACGAGCAGACAACGTGGAACGCCTGAGGCAGTCAATGACGGGCCGCGACATCTACTTTCGACCCGATGGTTCGCACAAACGAGTAGGCGATCGTGTCGCGAACCCAGATATGGCCAACACATTGCGTCTCATTGCTGCTGAAGGTGCTGACGTGTTCTACACAGGCCAATTAGCGAGCCGGATTGCTGAAGATATGCAAGCGCATGGCGGAATGTTGGGTGAACGTGACCTCGCCGAATATCGAACTACCCACAACCAGCCCATACAAACCAGTTATCGGGGACTTGATGTAACAACGAATCATCCACCCGGTGGCGGTGTCATGGTCTTAGAAATGCTCAACATTCTGGAAAATTTCGACTTGACATCAATGGGCCACAACAGTGTGGAGTACGTCCGAACAGTTACTGAAGCAATGAAAAGGGCAACTTCGGACAAAGACAGCTTTGTTGGTGACCCAGCGCACTTCGACGTGCCATTGGACTGGTTGATCTCCAAAGATCACGCAAAAGAACATGCTGGACTGATTAGCGCTGGCCAGCGTGCGAGCGTGGAACGCATGGCCTATGAACCTCGAGATACCACTCACGTTTGTGTTGTTGATAAGGATGGGAACGCGGCGTCAATGACCCACTCCTTAGGTATGCCCTCGGGCGTGATTACCGATGGACTCGGATTTATGTACAACGGCTGTATGGCTGTGTTCGACCCTCGACCTGGAAACGCAGATTCTCTGGCACCAGGAAAGAGTCGCTTCAGCTCCCTTTGCCCGACGATGGTTTTTGATGGTGATCAGCTGAACTATGTCGTAGGGGCCCCGGGGGGAACTCAAATAGCGATGGGAGTTACCCAGGTACTTTTGAACAGTATTGACTTTGATATGAACATGCTCGAAGCCGTTTCAGCTCCGCGAGTGTCGGGTACCAGTGACGCCATCGACGTAGCAAACGGAGTGCCCTGGTCGGTGACTGATGCGTTAGAGGCAGAGGGATACGAGGTTATTCGAAGTCCCCAAACTCATGATTTTGCGTGGGTTCACGGAATAAGAATTAATGGTGAAGGGATCGATGGGGGAGCGGACCCAGCAGCCGATGGGGTCGTACAAAGGGCTTAGGTGCCATCGCCCCAAGACACTGGCACTGACAGTGGCCCTCGAAATGCCCAGCCTCCGAACTCAACTGGCGGACCATTAGGGTCCAGACGAAGTCTTTCGAGACGCTCAAAAATCCTTGGTAGAGCTACATCACCAACCAAGCTCCTTGAGGCGGCAGCTCCAGCACAGAAATGTGGTCCCGCTCCGAAGGTCAAAGCAGCGGTGGTGTCGCGCGTGACGTCAAAAGTATCGGGGTTGTCGAAGTAGTCTTCGTCGCGGTTAGCTGAGCTGAACATAAAGAAGACTCGTTCTTCGGGCTCAAATTCAACTCCACCATAGGAATGCTCGGTTGCTATTCGACGAGGCGACATTGCTATAGGTGCTATCCAACGGCAATACTCTTCGAAGACTTGCTGCCAGGACACATCTCCTGATGTTGCCAACTCAAGTTGGTCTGGGTGCTGAAGTAGCGCCCAGATAGCGCCGGCGATGGCATCACGAGGTTCATTTTGTCCACCAGAAATTGTTAATTTGATGTTTGCCCTCACCATGTCGTCTGGCATCCCGGCGTGGGTCATGACTGACAACAAACTTGCATCAGCGTCTCGTTGAATCTCCGGCAGACGTTCGTCGATGGCGTGATCGATAGCTTCAGTCGCTGATATGCAACGCGCCTCGATATCAGGATCACCTGTGTAGTTTGATACCCCGTCAATCATTGCTTGGCTCCAGGAATCAAGATCCTCAAATTTGACCTGAGTCAATCCAGTTATGGCCTTTAGAGCCTCTCCGCTCGCTGCCGTCGCATAATCCGGAACAAGATCGGTTGAGCCTGACGGAGCGAATCGATCCAGGATGGTGTTCGTCAGGTCCGCAAACAGTCCAGCCCAAATTTGTTCCACTTTTCTCGGCGAGATTGTGGGGTAATAGACGAAACGTTCCTTTCGGTGCTCCTCGCCGTCTTTTCGCATCATGTTGCGCCCCATGAGCACATTCATCAGTCCGCCAGGTTGATCCGAGGAGAAGACACTTACGTTCTTTTCACATGTATGGATGTCATCTCGACGGGTTACAAGCGTGGCACCGATCTCTGGCACGTAACAAATGGGCGCGGAGTCACGCATTTCGGCCAGAATTGGGTAAGGGTCCTTCCAAAAAGCGGCAGGATCGATATTTATGACCGGAGCAGACGACATACGACCAGCATTGCATGAATACCAAGGTCAGTGAGACTGAGCTTTGAGATACCGGAGGTAGGTCAACAGTGAGCTATTCAGTAGTCGAGCTAGATAAGAAGTACACCGATGGGTCCCTTACCCCGAAGCAAGTGATAGACGAATGCCTTGACTCCATTGAGGCGCTGGACCCAGTGGTAGGGGCCTGGCAAGCGGTCTATGCCGAGGAAGCTCGCGCCGCCGCGGAAATCGCTACCGCCGACATCGCTTCAGGGACACGAAAAGGACCATTTCACGGGGTGCCCTTCGCGCTAAAGGACATCGTTGAAGTTGAAGGCAAGCTCACAGCTGCTGGTTGTGCTGAATGGAAAGATCGTCGGTCGATTGTCACCGCAGAAGTCGCGAAGCGGTTGATTGATTCGGGAGGAATCCTTGTAGGAAAAACAAAGACGGTCGAATTTGCTTTTGGTGGATGGGGCACGAATCAAAGGATGGGCACTCCACACAACCCCTGGGATGCGGATGTTGCCCGAACCCCAGGTGGTTCATCTAGTGGTTCTGGTGTCGCAGTAGCTTCTGGGATGGTTCCCTGTGCAATTGGCACTGACACGGGTGGTTCCGTTCGCCTGCCTGCAGCCTTTTGCGGAATCGTGGGGCTTAAAACTACGGAAGGTTTGTTGCCCACTGATGGCATCGTTCCTCTTTCTCACACCCTAGATACCCCCGGCCCCATTGCTCGATCTGTAGCCGATGCAGCCCTCATGTATGACGCGATGTCGCTAGAGAAGTTGAACGTGGACCTATCCGTAGGAATTTCTGGAATCCGGATTGGTTCATTGTCCGATGAAGAGCGCGTGGGAATAGACCCCGAACAACTTCATGCATATGACCGGTCTTTGGACCAGCTTGCTGATCTTGGCGCAGACATTGTCCAATTTCAGCCCGCTAAAACATTCGAAGAAATGAAGGAAGCAGCAGCGTTGATCCTTACTGCTGAAGGATATTTTCACCACGGAACGCTTATGGATAACCCAGAGTCTTTGGTTGATGAGAATGTGCGATCGCGTTTCGTGGTGGGCGCCTCTATCTCTTCTACGCAATATGTTGGAGCGTTGTTACAGCGCGACAGTGATCGCGAAAGCTTCTCCTCGGCAATTCAAAACATTGATGCGCTAGTGATGCCAACCACACCAATGTTGCCGCCACCAGTAGCGGAAGCTGACGAACAGTCAACTCCCGCCCGTTTCACTCGAGCAATCAACTATCTGTCAATGTGTGCGACGTCGGTCCCTTCAGGAGTTTCGAGTCAAGGCCTTCCCACCTCGCTCCAAATTGCTTGCGTCGGCGGAAATGAGAGCATTTGTTTGCAGATCTCGGCCGCTTATGAGCAAGCAAGGGGCGACATGCCTGTACCTCCTTTATTCGCCAGGTCCTGATTGAGATCGAGGGAAGGAACCCAAGATGCAGCTTGTGTGGATACGAACCGAGAATGGAAAGACCGTCATCGAAGATCTCGAGATCCCCTCCAGTAAAGAAATTCGCGGCTATGAGACCCCGGTTTTGCCGATTAGGGGAGCCATATTCAGAACTTCTCAACCCCAGGTGGAGATGGACTATCACAATGCACCACGGCGTCAAATAGTCGTCCCTCTAGAAGGTGAGGTGGAGATCGAGACAGGAGACGGAGACGTTCGGGTGATTACCGCCGGAATGGCGTTACTTGCAGATGATCTTTCTGGCCAAGGTCACAAATCGTCTTTTCGCCCCGAAAACGCGGTGACGCTGTTTCTCCTGTTGCCAGATGATCTCGATCCAACAGAGTGGAGGAACTAACAAGCACCGTTAGTTGTCGTGCAGGACGAACCTAACGCGCTTGAATCCGCGGCCTTTGGACTCTGTTTTGGTTATTTCAATTCGACCTACTTCACCGGTAGAAGCTACGTGGGTACCCCCATCTGCCTGCTTATCCAAGCCGACAATGTCGACCACCCGAATTTCGTTCACCGCCTCAGGGATGAGGTTGACTTTTGTCCGGATCAAATCCCTGTCCAAAACAGCTTCCGAGCGTTGTAGGAACGAAATGGCAACTGGCCGGTCGGCAGCTACTTCGGCGTTGCAAAGCTCTTCGATTTGTTCGACGAACCCTTGAGGGAACTCATCTAGTTCGAAGTCCATCCGGCCAGATAGCGCTGCCATGTTCCCCCCTGTCACGACTTTTTGCCAACGCTGCCACATGACACCGCAAAGGATGTGCATCGCTGTGTGGGTACGCATCATCTGATGACGACGGACCTGATCAATGACTCCCGTTACTACCGTCCCTTGTTGGGGCAGATCGCCACCGAGTTGGTGCCATACCCGCCCATCGATGGTTCGAACATCCTCAACAGAACTTTCCCCACCGTCCCACCTGAGTAGTCCAGTGTCATGGGGTTGACCACCGCCCGTCACGTAAAAGGCAGTTTGGTCCAATTCGACGCGGTCCTCCTCTACCGATTGGACGGTGGCATCGAAACTTTCGATTGAGACGTCTACCAGATACAGCTTTTCAGTCACTTTCGATTTACCGACCTTTCCACTGCGGTTGTCGTTTCTCGGCAAATGCCCGAGTGCCTTCGATGCTGTCTTCGGTGCTAGCTAGCAGCCGAAATAGATGCTGTTCTAAACGCAAACCGTCCTCCAAAGGCATACTCAGTCCTTGAATAGCGGCTTGTTTAATTGCGCGTACCGCAAGGGGCCCCGATTCCAAGAGTTTTTCAGCCATTGCCTGAGCAGTAGGCATCAGTTCCTCGAAAGACACGACCTTGTTAACCAGACCGAGTCTGTGGGCTTCTTCGGCATCGATGCGCTCGCCGCTATACAGCATCCACAATGCGTGGCTTAGTGGTATGGAACGGGGGAGTCGTTGAGTGCCACCCCCACCAGGCAGCAAACCCAATAAAACCTCACCCAGACCAAATTGAGCATTTGTGGATGCGATCCGGATGTCGCAACCTAAAGCTTGTTCGAGGCCGCCACCATTGCAGTGGCCATTAATTGCTGCAATTACGGGCTTCCATATTTCCAGTCCACGCATCAGGTCACCTCGGCCCGCTGCAGCAAAGCTGTCTGCGGGTTCAGGAACTGAATTGAAGTTCTGTTTGATGTCACTCCCTGCACAGAATGCCTTGTCTCCGGCCCCGGTCAATATTGCTACCCAAGCCTCATCATTGTGAGCGAAGTCTGTCCATACTTCTGCCAAGCGATCGTAAGTTGGTTGATCACAGGCGTTATATGCCTCGGGTCGATTAATTGTGACGTAGGCGATGCGATCTTTGATTTCGTATATGACACTTTCCATCTCGAACCTTTCGTCGACTGTTGATCATCTTTGCAGTACTTAGAACTTGCTGCCGAGCAAAGGCACCGAATTGAGATCAGCTCGTTGAAATTGTCGCTTTTGGACGCTGTCAGATAAGAAGACTCATTTTGGGTTGGTGGTTTAGCGCTTGAAATCCTATTTTGTTACATATGCAACCTGCCGCAACTAGGGCCCTCATCGGTATTGACATTGGAGGAACCAAAACCCTCGGCATTGCGCGGAGCGATACAGGAGAGGTCCTCGGGAAAACTTTCGAACCGACCCGAGAAGGCGTCGGTATCGCGAGCCACGCTGTCGAGATGTACCACTCTTTGAGGGAACAGGTGACCCGGTCGGAGGTCAGCGTTTCGTCACTAGGCATCGGAATTGCGGGCCTTGTCGATGTAGGTGGACGACTGCATCGAGCACCCAATCTGGTCGATGCTGACGGACTTGAAATCTGTCAAATGGTGGAATCAGAAATTGATGTACCGGTACATGTGGACAACGACGTTAATTGTGCTGCCCTGGCTGAAATTGAGAGCGGCGCAGCCATGGGAGCCCAAAATGCGTTACTGGTAACACTCGGAACCGGTATCGGAGGTTCCCTGATAGTTGACGGAGCGGTTCACAGAGGTGCTTTCGGAATGGCCGGCGAACCAGGCCACATGGTGGTTGATCCCAACGGGGTGTTGTGCGCTTGTGGCATGAATGGGTGCTGGGAGGCCTACGCCTCTGCTACAGGATTACGCAATCTGGCTATTAGGCGGGCAAAAGACGGCCAGCTAGAAGAGATAAGCGAAGCAGTGCAAGGAAACTTTGAGGGAATCACGAGCGAGGACCTCACCCGATCAGCAAATCAAGGCGACAAACAATCGCTTGCAGTGGTCGATGAATTTGCCCGATGGGTTGCAGTTGGGTTAGCTAATTGTGCTGCTTTGCTTGACCCAGAAATGATTATTGTTGGCGGTGGACTAATCGGCGATTGGCATCTTTTTGGACAAAAAATTGACGAGTCGTTCCATGAGTTACTGGTTGCATCAGGCCAACGAAGTCTGATTCCTATCAAGCCGGCAGAAAATGGTGAGGCGGCTGGAGCTATAGGAGCATCCCTGTTGGGGAGAACACAATGACCGAGAACAAAATCGAAAAGCTACTCAAATGGCGAGATAACGTCCCCCCCGGGCGACTTGTAAACCCCGGACTCCCGCCATTTGATTTACTCAACGCGTCTGAATGGTCACTAATCGACGAATCCCCAGGGAAACTCGAATTGATGTGTGAGCTTCCCGAAGAAACACTTAACCCCGCAGGGCAGCTCTTTGGAGGGTTTACTGCCGCTTATGTGGATATCGCCTGCCTCTACGCGGCGCAAAGCGACGTTGAAGAAACCCCTGGTTTCCAATCGACCATCAATATGCGAGTCGATTATTTCGAAGCTATTACCCAGAGCCCATTTCGTATCACTGGCGAAGTTATCCATCGTCGAGGAGAAACGCGTCTAGTTGAATGCAAGATGTATCAAGGAGAGACACTTGCCGTATATGCCATCACAACCATGAGACACCAACCGCTCTCAGAGGTGCTTTGATAGTGCGGTTACAGCCTCAAGAAGTTGACTCCCCAACTGTGTGGGCGACTCCTATAAGGGTGAGAGGCCAATCCAAGTCCAGCCAAATCGACCGATAGGGTCATGGAATGAAAAGGTTGTTCATCGGCGCGCTCTTACTGGTTCTGTTGACAGCGTGTTCTTCTACGTCGAACGCTGAATCCGAGGCGGGGGATAATCGGGCCGCAACAACGACGTCCGGCAAGGAAGTAGCAGATGAGCCAGAGCCAACGGAATCAACATCGGTCGCTAAACCACCCGAATTGGTGCGACTTGAAGATGCCTGGGACTTCGCTGCCTCTAGACCCGGAGCTGATATAGGCCAAGTCTTCCAATTGTTTCGTCTCAAACAATCTCTAGGCCCGAAGAACCTTGCTTGTTACGACCCCGAATCAGGGGATGTTTGTGAACAGATTGTCGAGGCAATCAATGTTGTAGGGCTATCTGAACAGCAACTGACAGTGATTTTAGATTCGTTAGAACTTCCGTATCGAGTCGTTGAACGAGATTGTGAACCATTGATGATTACTGAAGAATTCGTGGCGGGGCGAGTCAACTTTTCGGTCTTTGAAGGTGTCGTTACCGGCTGGGCCTCAGAAGGAGGACAGGGTTTCTGGGACGACGAAAACTGTTGATGACAGTGCCTCTGGGTCGCTAACAAACCTCCAATGGTCTATTCGTTTCACTTTCGAAACCCGAAGAACTCAGTCTCCGATTTCGAGTTCCACGCGTTCGTCGTAGAAACAAAGCAGTCCGCTGATAGCAGACATTGCTTCAATAGGTGTCTCATAACTCCACACGACGTCCTCTAGATCGTGGTTATCGAACTTGATACTCCAGTAGTGAGCATCGCCTTTATGAGGGCAATGAGTGACGCTTTGAGACGGGATCAAAAGCTCCATGTCGACATCCTCACGAGGGAAATAATGTCGAGGGGGAAGGTTTCCTTCTAAGAGCAACTGGACTGATGATGAGCGTGCCACGGTTCTCCCACCGACGCTCACTTGCACCTGATCCTCTACTTGTTGAACCTTTATATGACTTTCCACAACGGTATGTTAGATCGGCCACGCCACTGGGAGACGATCTAAGCGAAAGGGGGAGTGGTTCTGGTGAGGTCACTTTCGACCTACCATCTAGCAGTTCGACTCTGACCGGGCCCAGAAGCTGACAAAAAGCTTCACTCGAACACAGGCAAGATGACGTAGTCAAGATTAGGGATAGTGGGGATAAGGAGAGATAGATGATTCTGGAGCAGTACTACCTGCAGTGCCTTTCTCAGGCCTCCTACTTGATTGGTGATGAGACAACCGGGCGGGCGGTTGTCGTTGACCCACGAAGAGATATTGAAGAATATCTGCGCGATGCTGAACGACTTGGAGTTGAGATCGAACTTGTTCTAGAGACCCACTTTCATGCTGATTTTCTGTCTGGCCATCTGGAGTTCGGGGAGGTTGGCGCTGAAATCGGTTATGGGTCAGCTGCCCGACCTGAGTTCCCTGCGCGACTTTTTGAAGATGGTGAGAGATACTCGCTAGGTCAAGTGACACTTGAAATACTCCATACCCCTGGCCATACTCCCGAATCTGTAAGCATTGCGGTATATGAGACACCTGAATCGGTGCAGCCACACGCCGTTCTCACCGGAGACACCTTGTTTGTGGGAGATGTTGGGCGCCCAGATCTTCTTGTCAGCTCAGGCTGGTCGAAAATTGAACTCGCCGGGATGCTGTATGACTCGATCCACGAAAAGCTGCTCCCTTTGCCCGACGAGACAGTGGTCTACCCAGCGCATGGAGCAGGGTCCGCTTGCGGCAAGAATTTGTCAAGCGACACATGGTCCACCATCGGAGCTCAACGAACAGAAAACCAGAGTGTTCGTATTCACGATCGAGACGAGTTCGTAGCATCGATAACAGAGGGTCAACCAGTACAGCCAATGTATTTCGCCTACGACGCACAACTCAACGGCAAAGTACGACCAACAAGAGATCGATCACCACTCCAACACCCCGCGGCACCCGAAATAGAAGCGTTGATCGAAGATGGTGCCGTGGTGTTGGATGTTCGAGACCCTGATACTTATGCCTCCGGACACCTCCCAGGCAGCCTCAACATTGGTCTCGATGGACGGTTCGCTGAATTCGCCGGAAGTGTGATTGATCCCATGACACCAATTCTGCTGTGCGGCGATGATGAACAGATCACAGAAGCGCGGATGCGACTTTCCCGGATCGGATACGACCAGGTGGTTGGAGCAGTTCCGGTCAAAGCAGGTAGAGCTGCAGCAATAACTCAGACCAAACGACTCACCTCAAGGGAATTGCAGGACTTGCAGTCGAATAGTTCAATGGTCACGCTGCTCGATGTCCGAAACCCGGGAGAATTATCTGACGGCGTTATCGAAGGCTCCACACATATTCCCTTAGGTGAATTCACCCAGCGTGTAAGTGAAGTACCCGATGGAGACGAAATTGTGGTCTATTGCGCAGGTGGCTACCGAAGCTCCATTGCAGCTAGCGTGCTTCGCTCTGCACTGCCCGAAGCACGGGTCTCTGACCTTATTGGAGGATTCTCTGCATGGGACGATCCTCAATAAATATCGTATGAAAATATGAGTATCTGAGAGTGCTGCTAGATGTCTGCAACGAACTACGGAGAATGCGGTGGATCAATCAAAAATAGGAGACTTGTCAAAGCGAATTATGGGCGCCTATGAGGGGGCTCTGGTGTCAGGCATGGTTTATCTCGGTGACGAAATGGGTCTCTACCGAGCAATGCATGAGCAAGGCCCAATTACAAGCGACGAGGTAGCCAACCGAGCGGGCCTCCACGAACGCTTTGTCCGAGAGTGGCTATCCCTTCAAGCAGCCGCAGGTCTCATTGAATACCAAGGGGATGGCCTATTTTATTTGTCGCCCGAAGCCGGCCTTTTGCTAGCGGAAGAAGACGAGATCCGGTCAATGGCGCGATGGTTCGACAACTTCCCACAACGGACTGCTCTTCTTTCAGAAATTCCTCGATCCTTTAGGACGGGAGTAGGTATTTCCTGGTCTGACGTCGAAAAGGGGGGCACCTCAGGCAGAGTTCAATGGATGGAACGCCTGCTTCGTCCCTGGTACGAAAAGGTCCTCGTTCAGGAAGTACTTCCAGAACTTGACGGCCTGATAGATGAAATGAATAGCGGCGTGAGTGTCGCAGATGTGGGTTGTGGTAGTGGTGTGGCGATCGTAACGATGGCTGAAGCATTTCCTCAATCAGACTTCCATGGCTGGGAAATAGCACCCCTCGCGCTTGACCGGTGCAGAGAAAATGCGATTCAGGCGAGAGTGACTAACACTTCTTTTCATAACGTCAACGACCATAGGTTGCCCGAAGACGGCAGTTTCTCATTTATTGCGACATTCGATTGTGTTCATGACATGACCTCGCCCGATGAATTGGCCGGCGCCATTTACAAGTCGATGACCCCTGACGGTCGATGGTTGATAGTTGACCCGACAAGCAAAGGCAGCTTGGAAGAGAATATAAAGATGCCGCTGGCTGTATTTGGATACGCGGCATCGGTAGCTGGCTGCCTACAGTCCGCCATGAGTGAACCAGGCGGAGCAGGTCACGGCGTTTTTGGTCTGCCAGCGCCTGCCATGCAAGAACTAACCGAAAGGGCGGGATTTACTCGTTTCCGTCGACTAGATATCGAACACGCGATGAACAGCTATTACGAAGTGCGGCCCTAAAAGAAACGACAGCCCTGAAGGCAATTGCAGCTGCTGAGACTTCGGCACCTGCGACACCATCTGACTACGCTTCATGTAGTGGTGGCGGTCCAGACCAAATATTGATGCTGAGGAGAAACGCTGATGAATGACTCGATGGTTGCACAACAGTCAACTGATGATTCGACTCTTACTCGTGAAGAACCCGATTACGAGGTGGTGGTGATCGGGGCGGGAGTCGGCGGTATCTACCAGATCAAACGACTAATCGACTTAGGGGTAAATGCGACGGTCCTCGAAGGAGACGCTGACCTCGGAGGCACTTGGTATCGGAACCGTTATCCGGGAGCCCGCTTTGATTCTGAAAGTTTCACCTACGGATACTCGTGGGATCAAGAGGTCCTCGACGAGTGGCATTGGAAAGAAATGTTCTCACCGCAGCCTGAGACTCTGAAGTATCTGAACTTTGTTGCGGATAAATTCGCATTGCGAGACCACATGCAATTCAACTGTTATGTCGAGAAGATGGTTTTTGACGAAAATACGTGCGTGTGGGGTTTGTCTCTCAAAGATGGTCGAGAGATCACCAGTCGTTTCGTCCTGACTGCCATAGGACTGCTTTCCGTACCAACGCTGCCGCGTATAGAAGGAATTGGCGACTACACAGGCAGAGCGTTCCACACATTTGATTGGCCCAAGGAACCACTCGACCTGGAAGGTAAGCGGGTAGCGGTAATCGGCACAGGAGCGACCGCTATCCAACTCATACCCGAAGTTGCCAAGGAAGCAGAACATCTGACTGTTTTCCAAAGAAGAGCTAACTGGGCAGCGCCGCTAAACAACAGCGAAATTTCTGAAGAAGAGATGTCAGAAATCCGGAAGCGGTATGACGAAATTTTTGCCACCTGCGCGAAGACTCCCGGCGGATTCGAACACGAACCGGATCGTCGAGGGTTTTACAGCGTCCCCGAAGAGGAACGACGCGAATTGTGGGACCGTCTGTATGACGGACCGGGTTTTGGAATTTGGCTCCAAAATTTTGTAGAGATTTTTATGGACGAAGACGCAAACGCGGAATTCTCTGAGTACATCGCGGAACGAATCCGCGGACGGGTTGACGATCCTGAATTGGCAGAAAAACTTATTCCCAAAGACCACGGTTTTGGAATACAACGTGTTCCTCTGGAAACCAATTATTTTGAAGCCTACAACCGAGACAATGTGTCATTTGTAGATGGGAGTGAGACCCCGATACAGAGAATTACAGAGACCGGTGTCCAAACCAGCGACGATCACTACGAGTTCGATGTGATCGTCTACGCGACAGGATTTGACGCATTCACGGGTGCATTCGACAGAATCGATATCCGTGGAGTTGATGGCCAATCCTTGCGTGATAAATGGTCTGAAGGGCCGGTGACCTACCTAGGTTTGCTCGTTCATGGCTTTCCGAATTTGATTATGATTTCTGGCCCTCAAACCGCAGCCACCAATTTTCCCCGCGGAGCTGAACTAGCTGTTAACTGGACCACCGAACTGTTGGAACACCTGTGGAGTTCAGACAAGGGTCGGATTGAAGCAACGCTGGCCGCAGAGCAGAGCTGGTTCGACCATGTCGTAAGAATGTACGAACCATTCTTATTGAGAAAGGCTCAAAGTTGGATTACCGGATACAACTCAAACCTAGATGGACACGAGTATGGCAAGACCCGGTACAACATCTATAACGGTGGTGGACCGAAATATGCCGACCGGCTGCAGGAAGAAGCTCAAGAAGGATATGTAGGAGTAAGCATCGAATAGTGCCAACTGCGAGCACTATTCGTAGGTAGTGGAGGTGGCGGGAATCGAACCCGCGTCCCCCGGCGTTTCAATGAGTCTTCTCCGAGCGCAGTCGCTTTGAGAGTTGTCGGGTTGAAAGCTGGTAGCGACCCCAGACCAAACAACCGTATCCGG
>Ga0208764_10001833_pt1 | contig 13538 bp, 16 predicted proteins | sample ETNtaG_18_FD_185762 | JGI IMG/M metagenome (GOLD analysis project Ga0208764, IMG submission 185762) | Marine microbial and viral communities from oxygen minimum zone, Eastern Pacific Ocean - ETNP201302SV91 (SPAdes) (version 2) | ecosystem: Environmental > Aquatic > Marine > Oceanic ... | reverse complement strand
TGAGCCACATAAATTAGTAGTTCAAATGGGTTTAGGATTTAAACAAGATCTTAAAACTAAAGTTTCATCTTATGGAAAAAAACAAGCTGACGCATTAGAAGTAATGTTAGCAGCAAATTGGAAATAATTATTTAGTATGTTTAAATATAATAAGACAAATGTATTAGAATTTAAACGTAAAAATAATACCCCTTTGCTGTCATCTAGCAGTAAAGGGGAAAAAAATAGAATAAGAATAGAAAAAATTAAACAAATGGTAATATTAAAAAAAAATAAAGATATAAACGGTATGGAAATAACTCATGGTATTGTTAGAAAAAAGAATTAAAAGTTTATTTGATGTTGACTACAATAAATCTACAAAAACGTGCAATCCCTGCATGAATGTGTGTAAAAAAGTCAATAATAAAATAAATGGGAGAGAACTATCTAAAGTTAGCAACTACGAAATGAAAGAACTTACAAAAGTCTTTTCTTCTTAATTGATAGTTTGTAAAACTGTGCCTATTATCTATTCCTCTAAGTAGTTTAGTAGGCACATTAAATTTAGAGGAGTGAAGTGATAAATTTTAGAAGGATTAATATTTGGTATTTAAGTTCTTTCTTGATATCAATTGTTGTTGCTGTACCAATAATAACTGTTTTTTACAGCTTCTTCGAAACAACAGGCAAATACTCATCAATTTTACAAAATACTTTTCTTTTTGAGTATATTTTTAATTCAATATTTCTTTTAGCAGGCGTTTTATTTTTAACATTCATTATTGGAGTAGGATGCGCCTACGTAGTTTCATTTTATAAATTTCCTGGCGTTAATTTTTTTAAGTGGGCTTTAATATTATCTTTTGCAATACCTGCATATATATATGCTTATTCTTTGACTGCTTTTTTTGAGAACTTTGGAACAGCATTTACAATACTGAAAAATATATTTGGTGAAGGAAATTACAATAAATATATCCCTAAGTTTGACGGCATGTTAGGGGCAATAATTTCCATTTCTTTTTCGTTGTTTGGTTATGTTTATGTTTTAACCAGAGCATCGTTTCATTATCAGTCTCAAAATTTAATTGAATTGGGGAAAAATCTTGGATTTTCAAAGAAACAATCATTTTTTAAAATAATTTTACCATCAGCAAGACCTGCCATAGTTGTCGGACTTTCACTGGTAGCAATGGAAACACTTTCAGACTTTGGCTCTGTTTCATTTTTTGGAATATCAACTTTGACAACAGGAATATACAATGCTTGGATCTCATTTGACGATCTTACTTTAGCTAATAGACTTTCTTTTTATTTACTTATTTTTATTCTAGGTTTATTTGTTCTAGAAAATTTATCTAGAAAAAGAGCACAATATCACTTACCTTCAAAAGGTGGTTTTAAATCAAAATTACCAATAGTTTTAAAAGGTAAAAAATCTTTATTAGTTTTTCTATTTTGTTTTACAATTTTCTTTTTAAGTTTTTTATTTCCAGTTTTACAGATGCTTTATTGGACTATAATTTTTCCGAAGCATTTTATTGATTTAAATATTATAAATCTTTTTTTAAATACAATTTTATTAGTGTTTTTATCTTGTTGTATATTGATATCTTTAGCTTTCATTTCAAATTATGGAAATCGAATTTCAAAAAGTAAATTTTTGGAATCATTAACTACTTTTTCTATATCAGGCTATGCTATACCTGGGGTCATTTTAGCAGTAGCATTTATTACTTTTATCTCTTGGTTTGATAACAATATAATAAGTTTCTTTGATGTTAATACGATTAAACCAATCTTTATAGGCTCTGTTTTTGGATTGGTTGTAGTTTATTTTATTAGATTTTACTCACTTGCTTCTAATGGAATTAAATCTGGGTATTTAAAAATAAATTATTCAATAGATGAAAGTTCATATTTGTTGGGTTATTCAAAATTTAAAACATTTTCTAAAATACACGTTCCGTATTTAAAAAACTCAATATTGTTAATTGGTATATTAATAGCAATAGAAATTATAAAAGAATTACCTATTACTCTCATTATGAGACCTTTCAATTTTGAAACTTTTGCAACCACTGCCTATATTTTTGCCTCTCAAGATTTATTAGAAGCTGCTGCTGCACCTTCTTTATTTTTAATTATTATTGCAAGTATCTTTATTTTAAGCACATCTAAGTATATTCTTAAGGATTGATTATATGTCTAAAAATTTTTTAGAAATTGAAAATGTTACGTTTGCTGCTAGTGATAAAAATAAAGTCAGCAATGTATCTTTAAATATTGAAAATGAGGGAGATATTATTTGTCTTCTGGGTCCATCTGGAATTGGCAAAACAACAATCCTTCGTACCATTGCTGGCCTTGAAAAAGTTCGATCAGGAAAAATTATATTAAAGAATAATGTTATATCTTCTAAAGAATTTCATGTTGAACCTGAAAAAAGAAATATATCACTTTCATTTCAAGATAATTGTTTATTTCCTCATTATACTGTTATTAAAAATATTGAATTTGGGGCAACGAGAAATAGAAAAAAAGGAAAAGATTTAAGTGTGGAAGATGTGGTTAAATTTCTTCATCTAGATCATATTGTAGACAAATTTCCACATGAAATTAGTTCTGGTGAAGCTCAAAGAGCTTCATTAGCAAGATCTTTATTATCCAAACCTGATTTATTATTACTAGATGAACCATTATCAAATGTTGACCAAAGTTTTAAAGAGGAAATCCAAGTTAAATTAAAAAAAATATTAAATGAGTTAAAAATTACAACAATAATTGTTACACATGATTCTTATGAAGCTTTCTATTTAGGATCTAAATGTGGAATAATATTAAATGGCCAGCTTAGACAGTATGATGATCCTTATAATGTTTATCATTTTCCTAATTCAGTAGAAGTAGTAAATTTTTTAAATAGAGGCATTTTAATTCCAGCTAAAGTTACTGGGGAAAATAGTTTAGAAAATGTCGACCTTGGAACAATTAAAGGTAATTTTATAAAACATTACCCAAAAGGATCAGATGTACAGCTTTTATTACAACCTGAAGATTTAGAACACGATGATAAAAGCAATTTAAAATTAGAAGTTGTAGACAGAAAATTTAGAGGTACAAATTTTATTTATACACTTAAAACTTTAAGTAATCTATTAATACCAGTTTTTGTTCACTCACACCATATACACCAACATGAAGTTGATGAAAAATTTGGAATTAAAAGACCAATTAAAATTGATCACATAGTTTGCTTTTAAACAGGTACTAATATATTAATCTTGTTTTTATACAGGGGTGTCATTACAGACTGAGATTATACCCTAATAACCTGTCCGGTAATTCAGAAAGGGAGATGAATGGATAAAATAGATCTAATAAGTCAAACTACTTCATTAATATTAGTTATATCAATAAGCCTAATTTTTACTTTTTTAGGAATAGTTTATTCAAAAAAATATCAAGGCCTTAATAATTACTTAACAGCAAATAGAAATATAGGATTTTTTTCGCTATCTACAAGTTTAGTTGCTTCAGCTCTAGGAGCATGGATTTTATTTGGTCCAGCTTCAGCAGCTACCTGGGGGGGGATAGGTGCTGTTATAGGTTATGCATTAGGTACAGCTTTCCCAATGATTTTTTTAATTTTTTTAGGAAAAAGAATAAGAAATGAATTTCCTAAAGGATTTACTTTAATTGAATTTTTAAGAAAGAAGTTTGGCAAAAGTTTATTTAAATTAATCTTATTAATGACAATATTTTATATGTTTGTTTTTTTGTGCGCTGAAGTAACAGCCGTAGCTACATTAATTAATTATATTTCTGGAACAGAGCTTTGGATTACATCATTAATAACTCTATCTGCAACTTTAATTTATACTCTCTATGGCGGATTAAGAGCTTCTATTTTTACTGACACTATTCAAATGGGTGTTATTTTACTTTTACTTTTAATTTCAGTCTCATACTTAACTTCATTCACAGGTAATCAATTTTCATTTTCTTTTATTAATGAGAGAAAACCACATTTGTTAAGTAGTAAATATATTCCAAATTATACTGCAGGATTAACTTTTTTCATTGCAGTAGCTGCTACAAATCTTTTTCATCAAGGAAATTGGCAAAGAGTTTATGCAGCAAAAAGTAATGATGTTCTTAAAAAAAGTTTGATTCTTGCTTTTATTGTTATTATACCAATTGTTTTATTTATGGGCTTTAGTGGATTGGTTGCTACGTCTGTAGATCCAAATGTGAGACCTGACTTAGGTTTTTTCTTTTTACTATTAAAAGATCAAACTGTTTTATTCTCGATAATTATTATTATTTTAGGATTATCTTTAACAATAAGTACAGTTGATACATTGATTAATGCAATTTCAAGCTTAATTATAATTGACGGCAAGGCAACCTTTAATTTTAATAAAAATATTAATTATTTTAAACTTTCCAAGTACTTTATAGTTAGTCTTTCAATCATAACTTTTATTGTTGCTTCAAAAGGATTTAGTATTTTATATTTATTTTTGTTAGCAGACTTATTTTGTTGCGCTTTTGTATTAACTGTTTTTTATAGTTTTTATAATAAAAAAATTAATGAAAGAATTGCTTATTTTTCAATAATTTTTGGGTTAATTTGTGGATTTCTTTTATTTCCTTCTCCCGATTTTTCAAAGAGTTTATTAGTAGGGATTATGCTATCTAAGGAGATATTTCCTACATTTGTTTCACAATCCTTACTTTTTCTATCTTTTTTAATAGCAACACTTGGGCCAGCAATTGTTATAATGAGTTATGATTCCTTTAAAGGACGATAATCCAACATCAGGAAAACCAATTGTAACTTATTGCATAATTGGTTTATGTGTCCTAATTTTTTTAATACAACTTAGTTCCCAATCACATAAAACTGGAGAATTATTTTATTCCTATGGACTAATACCTTCGGTTTTAATGAGTCACAATCAACTACCGATGGATCTTTATGCAATACCAGCCTGGTTGACTATTTTTACATCAATGTTTATGCACGGAGGATTTATGCATTTAGCAGGCAATATGCTTTACATGTGGATTTTTGCAGATAATATTGAAGATAATTTAGGTCCTTCTAAATTTTTAATTTTTTATATACTTGCCGGAATCGGCGCAGCAATGACTCAGGTTTTCATTGATACTCAATCTCAAATACCTATGGTGGGAGCAAGTGGAGCCATTGGAGGAGTGTTAGGAGCTTATTTAATTAACCACCCTAACGCAAGAGTGTTAGTTTTAATTCCATTCGGTTTTTTTAGCCAATTAATAAAAATCAGAGCTTTATATGTTTTGGGTTTTTGGTTTATTTTACAATTTATATCTAGCGGAGGAGGTGTAGCATATGCCGCGCATATTGGAGGTTTTGTATCAGGAATGATTTTGATACTATTTTTTAATAAGAAAAAAAATAAAAAAAGTAAAATCGTGAAAGGACCTTGGTCTTAATGAATTATTTAATACCTTTTTTAATTTTAATAACAATAGTTGTTTTTATTCACGAATATGGACATTATTACTTTGCTAAAAGGTATGGGGTCGGTATCACTGATTTTTCTATCGGTTTTGGACGTGAAATATTTGGTTGGAATGATAGTTCGGGAACAAGATGGAAAATTTGTTGGATACCATTAGGCGGATATGTAAAGTTTTTTGGTGACAGAAACGTTTTCAGCCAATCTGAAAATAGTGAAATAATCAATAAATATAATGAAAATGAAAGAAAAAAATTATTTATATTAAAACCTTTATACCAAAGATCTCTAATAGTTTTTGCAGGTCCTTTAGCTAATTTTATCTTAGCTATATTAATTTTTACAATAATAAATCTTTTTGTTGGAAAAGATGTGACTCCAGCTATTATAGAAGAAGTTCAAAATGATAGTCCAGCTTATAAAGCTGGCATGCTTAAAAATGATAAAATTTTATCTATTAACCAAAAAAATATTGAAAGTGTTTTACAAGTTTCAAGTATTATAAATACTTCAGTATCTGAAGAGATTGAATTTGAGTTACTAAGAAATAACAATAAAATTATTTTATTAGTCAAACCAAATTTTAGTGATAGCAAAGATGCTTTAGGAAATTCTGTTAAAAAAAGAATAGTAGGTATACGTCTAGCTCCTCCAAATGGTGAGTTTGTAAAGCAACCCTTAGGTCCAGCACAAGCTTTATATCATTCAGTTAATGAAGTTTGGTTTGTTAGCGTCACTTCTCTAAGATATCTTGGTAGCATGCTTACTGGCTCATCGGATACTTCTCAATTAGGTGGCCCAATAAGAATAGCTAAAATTACAGGTCAGGTAGCTGAATATGGAATAATTCCTTTTCTAAGTGTTATGGCTTACATTTCTATTAGTTTAGGTTTGATAAACCTTTTCCCTATCCCAATGCTAGATGGAGGGCATCTAATGTTTTATTTTTTTGAAAAAATCTTAGGAAGACCTCTTAAACAAAAAACACAGGAAAGTTTTTTTCGAATCGGTCTATTTGTTCTGGTTTTCTTGATGTTTTTTGCTACTTTTAATGATTTAAAAGATCTTGGTTTATTTTAGATCTTTTTTAGTAGCGTTAAAAAAGTTAGTAAAATCAACGTCTTTTTAATAAAAACAATATATAGTGTTGATATCTTAAAAAAACACTAAGAAAAACGTTGATTTTCTTGGCATTTATGAGAAAAGTAAAAAAACCACAGAAAAGGGGCTAAAATGAACAAAAAACAACTAGTTGCAAAGATATCGTCATCAATGAGTCTAAGCAAAGCTGATGCTGAGCGAACTTTTGATGGAATAACAGATATTATTTTAAGCTGCTTAAAAGGCGATGAACAAGTAAAAATCGCTGGTTTTGGTACTTACAAGGTAGCTAAAAGAAAAGCTAGAGTAGGAAGAAATCCAAGAACTGGTGAACAAATACAAATCGCAGCTTCACAAAAAGTGAAGTTTTTACCAGCCAAAGCTTTAAAAGAAATGTTTAATAAATAGTATTTTAACAGCCTTTATTAATTTTAAATAAATAGATAAAGGCTGTTTTAACTAAAAATTAATAATTTTCGTTTTGATCCCAAATTTTTTTCCAATCTACCATTGGTGAAAGTCCAAAAATTGAGTTTATATTTGTGAAATGCACTGCTAACGAAGGAATTGGCGATAGACATAGTTCAGATTTATAGATTTCATGAAGAGGTCGTTCAAACGGGTAATGTTCGAGTTGGCACATTGAAATAAATTTATCCCAATATTTATTGAGGATAATATTACTTGTTAAAAAGGTGCATAATGACTCATCAATTTTTCTCCAGTGTCTCTTTGAGCCTAAAAAAACATTAGTATTTTCAACTTTAGTATATAAATAAGGATAATCTGCAGGACAAAGAATTAATTCTCTCTTCATTTGAGATGCAATTCTTTCATAGGTAAAAATCATTTCTTTAATAGAATCTTTATGATGTAAATAATCATCTTCGACAAAGTAAAACAAATCTTTATTTTGAAGTTTTGCAGTAATTAAAGATTTATGTATATTTGCCATATTAGATTTTTGATTATCAGTGACTTTTTCATTTTTTTCATTAATAGAATTAATTTTTTCACTAAATTCATTTACATTTAAAGGAAGAATTTCATATTTCAAATTAGATTTTTTTAACAAATCTCTAATTTTATCTAAATCTAATTTACTTGAATTGTGATCAATAACGATAATATTAAATTCCACAGTAGAGAAATTTTTTTTAGCCTCGCTAAGCGATTGAATTAGCGAGTTTAATGAACGAAAAGTATACTCAGATTTTGATTTATCGAATAATCTTTTTTTAGTCTGTGTAAGCATATTGACGCTTGTGCAAGATCTAAAAATTACTGTAAAAGATTTAACTTTACGTGTAACTTTGACTTCACCTAACGGAAGCGTAATAGATTTTTTCCCTGGAATACTTAAATTTGCATCAAGAAATTTTCCTTGAGTAGGCACAAAAAAATTATTTTGATCTATAATTTCATAGCCAAAAATTCTACAAATTTTTATAAAACTTTTTTTGAATATACTTGTTTTCGATATATTGGTTTGTTTTTTCATATAACTGATAATTTTTTAATCATGTATACGTAATTTTTTTGCATAAAAAATTCTCATTATCCAATAAATAGCAAAACCTACTGGACCAGACAAATAGGTTAATATTAAAGGTAAAAAAGTTATTTTAAGAGGAACGTTGTATTTTATAGCATCATTTGAAATCCAAGATCCTAAAAAAAGATTTATAAAAATAAAATGGAGCCAAAATATCAACAAGAATCCTTCATTAGAAAATACAGTGTATAAACTATCTATGCCCGCATAAAGATAGAATAATTCTGATATAGGTTCATCAAGCAAAATTAGATTATAAACTACATAAATATATGTACCCGCAAATAGGAATGGTAAAATTACTGAATTGACAATTATTTGAGTTATTTTTGATTTTGGGATAAAGATTAACATTAACCAAAATGGCAATATAAAAAAATTAGACCAAATGTATATATTTTCAAATGTTAAGTAATCTTGAAATTCTGTTAGCATATAAATTTATAATCTAATATAATACATAAAATCTGTGAATCCTATTAAAAATAAGAAAGATCTTGAGAGTACTATTGATGAAATTCGGAATTTTGCATACTCATATTTAGAAAAGTATAGCCCATCAAAGCAACAATTAAAGACATACTTATTCAAAAAAATTATTAAAAAAAAAATAAATATTGTAAATAAAAAAGAAATTTTTAATTTAATTGATTTAGTAATACAAACTTTAACCGAACAAAAGTTAATAAGTGATGAATACTATTCAGATACTAAATCAAAATCCTTTTTACGGAGAGGATATTCGCTAAATAAAATTAGATATAATTTAATTAGAAAAGGAATAGACCAAAAATATATTAAAGCTAGCATTTCTAAAATAAAGGAAAATGAAGCTGACCCTGATTTTTTTTCAGCTATTAAGATATGTAAAAGAAGGAGAATTGGACCAGTGAGAGAAGAAGGAAATAGACCCTTGTTTTTTAAAAAAGATATTTCAATATTAGCTCGTTCAGGCTTTAGTTATGAAATATCCAAAAGGATTTTAGATATGCCAAAAGAAGAATTTAAAAAGTTTTGTAAAATGATCTAATCAATTTTTATTTTTTGTCTTTAGAAAGATAAAATGCCAATCTTTTCTTAAGAAATTTTTTTACTAATAAAAAAAATACAATACCAAATATTGTAACTGAACTTACTATAATTGCTATTGTCTTTGCCATTATATTTAAACTAAAAATGATTAATTAAGGGGCAATTTCTAAATCAATAGTTTGATATGTTGGGAAATAAGCATGTTGTAAGATTACTCTTCTTACTGTGGGTGTTATTAATTTTTCTTCTACAGTCGACCAGGCGTGCCCATTAATTGTTTTTCCTGTTTTTTCTTTTACAATATAATTTGCTGTTTGAACTATACCCGTCTGAGCCAAGGACGCAGTTGAGAAACCTTGGGTTGCTGGACCAACAAGTGCTATAGGTGTAATTATTATACACCCTGACAACATGAAACCTCCCGCAATTAGCAGTAGCAATTTTTTTATCATCGATTCCCCTCAATAATATTAACAACAGTATAATCTTAATCCTTTAATAAAAGAAAGAAAAAAGAATGTATAAAATTACAACTTGAGGTAGAAAATTAATAACTAATTTACGTAAGTCTTTTAGCTAGTAAAGGTAGGTTTTTGTAATTTTCTTTACCATAAAGAAATTTTTTTCCATCATGTGTTGTCATTGATCCACCGGAATGTTCTAGAATTGCATGGCCTGCAGCTATGTCCCACTCATAGGCTCTCGCAGCTGCTGCATATATATCGGCTTCACCAGCGGCTAAAACACAAAACTTTAAAGAACTAGACATTTTGATTACTTCTGTAACTTTATTCCTTTTATAAATATTTAAAATTTCATCAGGAGTGTTGTCAGAATTACCTAAGCCTATGATTTTTTTATCATTTCTTGATTTACAATATAATTTTTTTTTTGAAGAATTTATTTCGTAAGCAAAACCTTTCCCATAAGAGTAAAAAAGTCTATTTTTCGCAGGAGCGTAAACTATACCTATAGAAGGTTGATAGTTTACTATTAACGCAGCATTTAAAGTATATTCGCTTTTTTTCTTTATATAGTCTTTTGTTCCATCTATAGGATCTATCAACCAAAAAGTTTTATACTTATTTTTGATACCTAAATTTACTGTTTCTTCAGAGATAATAGGTATTTCTTTTGTTATTTCTTTTATTTTACTTCTTAAAATTAGATCAACTTCTAAATCTCCATCAGTTACTGGGGATTTATCAGGTTTAATTGTGATTTTTACTCCTCTATTACTTATTTTTTTAGCCACATCTCCTGCTTTCAAAAAAGTATCCAAAAGATTTTCCGCTATATATTTATAGTCTAAATTATTCAATTTTATCTTTACTAATTTTTTCTAAAGTAACCTCTTTAGGATTTATAACCTTTTTTCCAACATTTTCAAAATTTACTGTTACTTTATTTTTAATTATTGATTGAATTTGTCCTATACCCCAATCTTTATTATTGGTGTTTGTGACAAAATCTCCAATTTCATAATCTAAAAACATTTATAGAAAGGTATTTTTTTCGTATATACTAGAATATATATATAAATTAATGAGTATTAAATCAAAAAGCGAAAATTCTTTAGGTTTTTTAAAACCACCCAAAGAAACAAAAATTGTTGTTGCTATGTCAGGGGGGGTAGACTCCTCTACCGTTGCTGGTCTTATGAAAAAGGAAGGCTTTAATGTTATAGGAGTTACACTAAAACTATATGATGATACAAAAAAATCTAAAAAAGGAAGACAGTGCTGTGCTGGGCAAGATATTTTTGATGCAAAAAGGGTAGCAAAACAACTAAATATAGATCATGAAATACTCTATTATCAAAAAAAATTTAAAAAAGAAGTAGTGGATTCTTTTATAGATAGCTATCTTGCGGGAGAAACTCCAATACCATGTGTTCAATGTAATCAAACTGTGAAATTTAGAGATCTGTTTTCTTATGCTAAGGAAATTAATGCAGATGCATTAGTCACTGGTCATTATGTTAATAGAATTCAAAAAAGTAAAAAAGCTGAAATGTATCGAGCTTATGATCTTACAAGAGATCAAAGTTATTTTCTTTTTAACACAACTCAAGAACAATTAAATTATTTGAGATTTCCTTTAGGAAAAATGAAAAAAATTGAAACTAGAAAAGTAGCAGAAGATCTTAAATTAAATGTTGCTAATAAACCTGATAGCCAAGATATATGTTTTGTCCCAAATGGAGATTATGCTTCAGTTATAAGAAAATATAAACCACAATCTTTTTTAAAAGGGGATATCTTAGACACAAAAGGAAAAATAATTGGTAAACATGATGGCATCATTAATTTCACTATAGGACAAAGAAAAGGTATTAAAATTTCACATCAAGATCCTTTATATGTTGTAAACATAAATGCTGAAAAAAATGAAGTTACAGTTGGAACTAAAAATAATCTTGCAATAAAAAAAATATATTTAAAAAATATTAATTTTTTAAGTAGTTTAAAATTTGAAGATGAAAATTTATTTATTAAAGTTCGATCAACAGGAAAATTATTGAAAGCTAAAATAAATTTACAAAATAATGGAGCTGAAGTAAATTTGGAGGAAACTGAGATGGGAATATCTCCTGGACAGGCTTGTGTTTTTTATTCAAAAAATAAAATTGGGGATAAAGTTTTAGGTGGAGGCTGGATAGATAAGACAGAGAACAATTATTTATCCACATAATCCACAGGTTGTAGTTTATAAAATATTATCACTTAAAAGGTGATACACTTTTCATATCTGTTATGATTAAATGGTAGTGAATTAAGAGGCAACTCTTAACTGGCCAGCTAAAGAAAAGCCGAGAGGTTCAAAGTTAGCGGGCAGAAAGTCCTGCAAAGTAGCGCTTAACATAGTGGGGCGGCAGGTTCGGCGGTAGCGACTACAACGACGAACCAAAACTTTCGTTCATACACCTTAGGGTGTGTGAACAGAGGGTTTAGATTTTTTCCAGAACATAGAAGTTAATAAATAAAAAGAAACAACTCCAAAAAAATAATTCCATTCTAAAGCATGCTTAAAGTGAGTGTATTCAGTTGAATTTAAAATAGGAGCAGAAATTAAAGCAACTATAATTAGTATACTTACTAAAACTATTTTAATAAATAAAATTTTACTATTTATAAATTCTTTAATTTTATGTTTTACATTAATAATTTTAATAACTAGGAGTGTTTGCGCTACTATTTCAAATATAATAAAACCCAGCAAAACAAAACGTCTTAAAAACTTGTATAAATCATTTTCAATATTTAAACCTAAAAAAATTGCATGAATTATTAAAAAAATAGCTGAGCCAACCCCAAAAAATAAAAATAGATTATTATTTCTTATTTTATTATCGATATTTTTAAATAATTTATTATTTGCAATCCAATAGTTAATTAACAAAACTGAAGTTAGTATCATTCCTGGCTTGAAGAGAAGGTAAGTAGGATAGGTTCTGGAAGCTCTACTGATAGATATACCACCATCTAGATAAGGAATAGTAAATCCTGATCTTCCTATTTGATCAACTACAAATATCGTATTTTCGAAAAGATGATAATTAACAGAAATAAGCAGACATAAATTTAAGATTATAACTGGAACAATAAAGATCCATATACTTATTTTTTTAATACGACTTATATTTTCCACTTAAAACTTTATTTTCTTTTGTTTCTTTTTCGAGCTCTTCTTTTCTTGGAGCCCATTTTTCTTCTTCCTCTGTGCTTTTTTGGGTAACCCATGATTTATACCTTTTTTACTATTAATTAATTGACCTTCCAATCTGGATATAGCATTCTCCTAAATCGTTATCAATTATATTTATGAAAAAATCAATTAAAACATACTTGAAAACAGCTGCCAAAGATTATTCATCAAGGTCAGTTAATCCTCCTGTGGTTCGAGCATCAACAATTCTCTTTAAAACAATGCAAGAACTAAGAAAACATCAAAAAGATATTAAAAATAAAAAAGATGTTGATCATTGGGATTATGGAAGACAAGGAACACAAACAACAGTTCAATTACAAAAACTATTAAGAGGACTAGAAGATGCATACCAAGTTTTCTTGACCCCAACCGGTTTTGCTGCAGTAGCTTTAACAATAATGAGTATATGTAGACCAGGAGATGAAATAGTGATTTCAGATGGTGTATATAGACCAACGCAAAAAATTACAGACGATTTACTAAAAGAATTTAATGTAAAAGCCATCTGGTACAATCCAAATAGTTTTGAAGACTTAAAAAGCAAAGTTACAAAAAAAACTAAACTTATATATGTTGAAAATCCTGGCAGCAATACCTTTGAAATGAACGATTTAGGAAAAATAATTTCTTTCGCTAAAAGTAAAAGTATA
>Ga0208764_10001831_pt1 | contig 13551 bp, 16 predicted proteins | sample ETNtaG_18_FD_185762 | JGI IMG/M metagenome (GOLD analysis project Ga0208764, IMG submission 185762) | Marine microbial and viral communities from oxygen minimum zone, Eastern Pacific Ocean - ETNP201302SV91 (SPAdes) (version 2) | ecosystem: Environmental > Aquatic > Marine > Oceanic ... | reverse complement strand
GCCATTCAAATTCATCGGATTCATCTTTAATTAACTCTTCATAACTCATTGCATTATTTAGCTTGGTATCAGGCATGTTTTCTTTATCAGTTAAGATAATAAATCCACTAACTCCTTTTAAACTAGATTCGAGAGATTCAACTAACTCAACAAAGGATAGATCTATAAATAGATACTTATTTTCAGCATGATTAATGATATAAGTTAGCTGTTCAGGAAATAATCTAGGGTTAACTGTATTAACAACACAACCTATTCCTGAAACTCCAAAGTAAAGTTCAAAGTGCCTAAAAGTATTCCAAGCTAAAGTTCCAACAGTGTCCCCTTCTTTTAAGCCTAAATTTACAAGTGCGTTAGCTAGCTTTCTTGATCTTTTAGCTGCATCCGAATATGTATATCTATGAATTGGGCCTTCTACAGTCCTTGATACTATCTCTGCGTCACTATGATATTTTTCAGCATGCTCTATGACGCCAGAAATAAGCAACTGATTGTTCATCATATTTCCTAACATTTCTATTTTTTCCTTTGTTTAATAATTTCTATAATTGGAGAAGAATATCTTCGCTTAGCCCAATCTTCAAGAGCATTCTCCTCTTCTTTGGTATATTTTTCTAATAAATTTAAATGATTGTAAAAATCCCACAAGAAAGGTGACCATTCTATTTGGATTGGATTTTTCCACTCTACACATATTTGATGTTGAACTTCTCTTAATTCCTTAATATTTGAAATAACTGCATCTTTATTATCTCGAAAAGGATTATCAAAAAAAGGTGCTAAAACATTAAAGGTTTCAGGTATCTTAAATTTTTTAAATAAATCTTCAGAACTTAATTTTCCTGAAAGCCTATTGAGAATGAAAGAATCTGTATAAGGTAATCCAGTTATATTCAAGCCCATCCCCAGAATGCTCTTTGAAGATAGATTCCTTCCTGTTAGCTCTCCGACATAGAATCTACCAGGACAGTAGTCATTGGCATAAAAATTGTCCCAAATAATAATCTCATTATTGGTTATTATCTCTTTGAGATGATTAATTTCTTTTTCTTCAATTTTTTTACTTACTACTTCATTGCCCGTCCAAAAAATAGGTATCTCTTTATCAATTGTATTTGAGAGTCCCTCTAAGTATTTTGAAGAAGATAAATCTCCTTTTGCAAATCTTTTGCAATAAACAGTTGGACAAAAAAGTAAGTTATCTGCTCCTTTAGAAAAAAGAAAATCTTTAAGATCATTAGCTAAAAGACCATGCTCCTTGCCCAATTCTGGGCTTTTATTAACCTCGGATAATTGTGAAAATTTAAGATCATCCATAAATAATGCAAAATTCTTAAACCCTAAATTAATGAAGTCACCTAACTTCTTAAAAAGTACCTTTTTATCTTCTTTAGATCCTGTCTGCATTGAAAGGCCTGGAGAAATTGAAAAATATAAATTTACTTTCTTGTTTTCAGCAAAATCTAAGAGATCTTTGAATTCTCTCATCTGATCGAAGGAATAATCTTTATCCCAAAGAACTCTGTGTAAAGGATCTTCCTTCGGTCCGTAGATATAGAAATCCATAGCAAGATCAGATAATTCTTTGATAATAAGTTTTCGACCATTATTGTCTAATAGCCTTCCGTAGTACCCCTCTATATATCCTTTTCTCATATAAATAGCTTTTATCTACAAATCCTGCAGTCTGGATCTTTTATTACTTTCATTATAGCCATTCTATTAGTCTGGCCGTCAAACTGGTTTAAAACAAGATCTTGTTCAGCTAATCCTATGATAGATTTTATAACCTCGTTTGCTTGCATAGACCCAATAATACCTACTACACTAGGAGAAACACCACTTTCAGAACAAGACAAATCTTCCTCTCTAGAAAACCCAAAGATGCACTCATAACAAGGGGTGTTCTTAGAAAAATCTATAGCTAGCCATTGCCCTTTCCAGCCAATTACTGAAGCTGAAATTAAAACCTTCTTTGTTTGGTAACAGTATTCATTTATTAAATAACGAGATAAAAAGTTATCAGTACAGTCAACGATAAAATCATATCCATCTGCAAACTTATAGATCAGCTCTTTGTCTATTTTTTGATTTGTTTGTTTTATTACCGTTTTGTTATTTATTTCTTTTAGCCTTCTTGAAGTTACCTCAACTTTCCTTAAACCTAGGTCTTTTTCTCTATACTGAATTTGTCTATGAAGATTTGTTAATTCTACTGTGTCATCATCGCAAAGAAATATTGATTTTATTCCACTTCTCACAAGAATCTCAGAAACCATAGACCCAAGCCCTCCCAAGCCTACTATAAAAATTTTTGAGGAATTTAATTTTTTTTGGCCCTCTATATCAATTTCAGGTAAAAGAATTTGCTTGCTGTATCTTAATAGATTTTTATCTTCCATCTTTCTTTATTGCCTTTGTTACTCTCTTATCACCATTTAAGTCTTTTATACACTCTATATTAGAAAAATTTTTTAAACCAAGTTCCGTAGAGACTTCTAAGTATTGAAAAGGGGCATGTTCTAAATAAATTGAACCACCTTTCTTTAGTTTTGATGAAGCTCCATCAATTATTGAATACAGATCTGATAGACCTTCATTTTTCGCTATTAATGCTCTTCTGGGTTCAAATAATAGACCATCAGAAATAAGTGAAGGGTCATTTTCTTTTATGTATGGAGGATTGCTAACGACAAGATCTAAGGTATTAGAGTTAACAGAATCCATCCAATTACCTAAAAATAAACTAATGTCTAAATTGTAAGTTTCAGAATTCTTTTTAGCTACATCTATTGATTCTTTTGAGATATCAGAGGCAAAAACTTCCCATTCAGGTCTATTCTTTTTTAAAGCCAAAGCCAAAGCCCCACTTCCTGTTCCTAAATCAATTATAGATAACCTATCTTGATCAAATGATTTAAGTATATCTTCAACTATAGTTTCAGTTTCAGGCCTGGGAACTAGAACTTCTCTGTTGATAAATAAATCTAAATCCCAGAAACCCTTCTTTTTTAATAAATAAGCTAAAGGCTCACCTCTTGCTCTTCTTTTAACTAAATCTGTGAATATCTCCTTTTGCTTCTTATTTATTGTCGGAGATCCAATAAGTAAGTCCGTATAATCAATGCTAAGTGCTTCTTTGCAAATCTCCTTTATTTCTTGGTTCTCTAGAGAAAAAAATGATTTTTCTTTTATCCCCTTAAGAAAAGAGTTGAAGCTTTCTTCATTCACTTGCATTTAATCTAGCTAAAGCCATGGCCTGATTTTCTTCCATAAGGGCTGTTGTCATATTGATAATATCTCCATCAAGAAAAGCTTCTAAATTGTGTACTGTCATTTCTATTCTGTGATCAGTTATTCTGTTTTGAGGGAAGTTATAAGTTCTTATCTTTCCTGATCTATCTCCACTTCCGACCATGCTTCGTCTATTTTCTGCCAACTCCGCATCTTTTTCTTTTTTCTCTTCTTCAATTAGCTTTGCATGAAGAAGAGAAAGGGCTTTTTCTTTATTCTTGTGCTGAGACCTTCCGTCTTGGCATTCAACCACTATTCCTGAAGGAATATGGGTTAACCTAACTGCAGAATCAGTTTTATTAACATGCTGTCCTCCTGCACCTGAAGCCCTAAAGGTATCAACCCTTAGGTCATTCTTATCAATATTTATTGATGTATCCTCAGTTAATTCTGGTAAGACAGCAACAGAGCAAGCAGAAGTATGAATCCTTCCTTGAGACTCTGTATCAGGAACCCTTTGCACTCTATGAATGCCTGCCTCGAACTTTAAATTCTTATATACGTCTTGCCCTTCTATTCTAGTTACTAGCTCCTTATATCCTCCATGATCTCCTTCTCTTACGGAAACAATCTCTAGCTTCCATTTATTTCTCTCAGCTACCCTTGTGTACATTCTGAATAGGTCACCTGCAAATAAAGCTGCTTCATCTCCTCCTGTACCAGCTCTAACTTCTAAAAAAACATTTCTAGAATCGTCTGGATCTTTAGGTAGTAATAGTTTTTTTAGTTCTTGTTCTAAAAATGAAAACTTTTTATTTAATTCCTCTAGTTCTAACTCAGCTAACTCTCTTAATTCAGCATCTGAATCTTCTTTCATAGACTCAGCTTCTTTTATTCCTTCTTGTACTTCTATAAGTTCTTTATAACTTTTAACTATGGGAGTAATCTCAGAATACTCTTTTGTTAGCTTAATATAGTTTTCTTGATCTTTAGTAACATCTGGCTTACTCAACAAGATTTCAATCTCATCAAATCGTAATGAAACTTCTGAAAGTTTTTTTAAGATATTCTCAATCATTTATTCTTTTTATTAATGATTATAATAGAGGCTAACAAAATCCTATTATGAAATATAAAAAATTAATTTTAATATTAATACCATTAGTCCTTTTTGGATGTGCAAATAAGCAAATTAATTCTATCTATGAAGAAAGTAAAGCAGAGTCTTATGTATTGGGTAAATTTAAAATTAAGACAGGAACAAAGAAAGAAAATGGTTATTTTAGTTATAAACAAGGAAATGGGGCTGTTACTTTTTCATTAGGTAAAAGCTACTTAATGCCAGAGAAAAGAATAAACTTTTCTGAAGATTTTAAAATTAGCCTTAGTGATATATTTAAAGAAGAAATAATAGAATCTAAATATTTGATAACCGGACAAGAGTTAAGAGGCCTTCTTATGGGAAAACCCAGTAATTCATTTAAAAAAAATTTTGATGTTAGTTTTACTTTTTCCAAAAATCTAAGTTTCCCAAATAAGATACTGATCAAAACAAATAAAGTTGAAATTACCTTAATCATTAACGAACAAAATCTAGTGCTATGATAATAAAAACTCCCTCTAAGATTAACTTGCATCTTGAGATTATTAATAAACGTCAAGACGGTTATCACAATCTTACAAGTGTTATTCAATTAATAGACCTTTATGATGAAATGGAATTTAAGTTAACTAAAAAAGAAATCAAATTAACTGAAGGCGAGCCTATTGAAGGAAATATAGTTTTAAAAGCAGCTCATTTAATGTCAGAGGTTTTAGATCAAGACAGAGGAGTAGAAATAAATCTAAAAAAGAATATACCTATAGGAGGTGGAATGGGAGGAGGCAGCTCTAATGCTGCAGCTACAATAATTGTTTTAAATAAAATATGGGATCTAAATTTAGATTTTAATCAACTATCAGAAATAGCCCTTAAATTAGGATCAGATGTCCCTTTTTTCTTGGGCTGCGAAAATGCTTGGGTTGAAGGAAGAGGTGAAATCTTAAATAAAATGGAACTTAAAAAAAGATGGTTTTTACTATTTTTTCCAAAAATAAAGATATCAACTAAAAAAGCTTTTAATAAGATAACCACATTCCCTAGAAATCCTATATCTAAGCAGGAATTTGAACAAGGAAGGTCTATTAACTCTTTTACGGAGATAATACAAAAAGAACATAAAGAAATTAGAAATTTAGTTAAAAAACTTCAAAGTTATGGAATCCCAAAAATAACAGGTACAGGATCGACCATCTATATGGAATTTAATAGTTTAAATGAAGCAAATGAAGTTAAAAGAAAAATTTCTATGGGTTTACTAACAAAAAGCATAGAACATTCCCCATTAAAGGCTTTAATAGAATAAAATACGCGTCAGTTGGGGTGTGGCCAAGCGGTAAGGCAGCGGCTTTTGATGCCGCCATTCGTAGGTTCGAATCCTACCACCCCAGCCAAGTTATTTTTGATAGAGAAAGATATGCAAGATAAAACAAGAGAAATGGTGATTTTTACTGGAAATGCTAATAAACAGCTATCCAATAATATTTGTGATGAATTATCAACAAAATTAGGGTCTGCAGATATAGGAAGATTTAGCGACGGAGAAATAAGCGTAAAAATTAACGAGAACGTAAGAGGTAAAGACATCTATATTATCCAACCAACATGTGCTCCAACTCATGAAAACTTTATAGAGCTTATTCTTATGGTGGATGCACTTAGGTGGTCATCAGCAGGAAGAATAACCGCAGTTGTTCCTTATTATGGATATGCAAGACAAGATAGAAGGGTCAGATCGGAGCGTGTGCCTATTAGCGCTAAGGTAATGGCAGATATTCTGGCAAGATCTGGTATAGATAGAGTTCTTACTGTTGAACTTCACTCAGAACAAATTCAGGGCTTCTTTCGTATACCGGTTGATAATATATATGGAACAACAGTAATGGTTGATGATATTAAGGGTCAATTATTTACTGATCTTCTTGTAGTATCTCCAGATGTTGGGGGCGTAGTAAGATCAAGGGCTTTAGCTAAAGCCTTAGATTTGTCTGACCTAGCAATAATTGATAAAAGAAGAGATGAAGCAAATAAATCTGAAGTAATGAATGTAATTGGAGAGGTATCTGGTAAAGATTGCTTAATAGTTGATGATATGGCCGACACCTGCGGTACTTTATGTAATGCCGCTCAAGCTTTGAAGGAAAGCGGAGCAAATTCAGTAACAGCATACATAACTCATCCTGTTTTGTCTGGAAATGCTATCCAAAAAATAAATGGATCAACTCTTGATCAATTGGTAGTAACAGATACTATACCGCTTTCAAAAGAAGCAGGAGACTGCAAAAAGATTAGAGTTATGTCCTTAGCCCCTACTCTTGCTGAGGCCATTAAGAGAATAAATAAAGAAGAGTCTATAAGCGCTATGATGCGTTAAAGGATTTTGGAGAAGAGAATGAATGATAATTTAGGATTAAGTGCAGAAGAGAGAGATTCTGAAGGTAAATCAGCTAATAGAGCTTTAAGAAGAGGAGGAAGTATTCCTGGCGTTGTTTATGGAGGAAGTGACTCTCCAATAAAAATCTCAATTTTAGAAAAGGATTTAGTTAAAGCAACAGAGAACCCTTCCTTTTCTACCCAAATTTTAAAGATATCTCTGGGTTCAAATTCAGTAAATGTTGTTGTTAAGGAGATTCAAAGGCACCCAGCTACTTCGAAGTTCCTTCATGCAGATTTTTTGAGAGTAGATCCAGATTCAAAGATAACCTTATCTGTTCCTGTTAGATTTATAAATGAAGAAACTTGTATAGGAGTTAAGATGCATGGAGGTCAAATAAATAGATTAATTAACGATATAGAAGTAATCTGTTTAGCATCCAGTCTTCCTGAATACTTAGAAGTTGATCTTGAAAGCCTAGATATAGGTGACAATGTATTCTTAACTGAATTATCTTTGCCAGAAGGAGTTGAAATATTATCTTTAACTAGAGGTGATGATAGAGATCAAGCTGTCGTATCAGTTACTGAAGCAAGAACCATAGAAATAGAAGAACCAGAGCTTGATGTTGAAGAAGGTGAAGAAGGTGAAGAAGGTGAAGGTGAGGCTACTGAAGGTGAAGGCTCTGGTGAGTCAGAGCAAACTGAATCATCAAATTCTGATGGAGCACAAGAAAATTAATCAATACTTATGAAGGATAATCACCTTCTCATTGTAGGACTTGGGAACTCTGGAAAAGAATATATAAATACCAGGCATAATGCAGGTTCTGATTTTATTAATCTGCTCAGTAAAGATTTAGATATTTCTCTAAATAAAGATAAATACCTTCTTGGAAAAATAGGTTCAAAAGAATTTGGAACAAAAAAAGTTTCTCTTTTTATTCCTGATGGTTATATGAACAATAGTGGTAGATCTATAAAAAAATTAATTAAGGACTTTAATTTAGAATTAAGTGACTTATTAATAGTTCATGATGAATTAGATCTTCCTCTAGGAACTATAAAGCTTAAGGATTCAGGAGGTCATGGGGGCCATAATGGCTTAAGAGATATAATTGAAAGACTTGGAAATAGGAATGAATTTAAAAGGTTGAGAATAGGCATAGACCATCCAGGTAAAGGAAAAGATGTAACAGATTACGTTCTAAAACAACCTTCAAAAAAAGATAAAGAGATACTAACTAAAAAAATGAATAATTCTATCGAATCAATAATAATCCTTATCCAAGAAGGGATAGATAAAGCTACCTTAAATTTACATACATAATATTATGGCTCTTAAATGTGGGATAGTTGGACTTCCTAATGTAGGAAAATCTACTCTTTTTAATGCTCTTACTTCAGCTGGCATAGATGCCCAAAATTTTCCTTTCTGCACGATAGAACCTAATCAAGGAATTGTTTCTGTTCCCGATAAAAGGCTACATTCAATTTCTTCTATAGTTAATCCTGAAAAGGTAATCCCTACTACAACTGAATTTGTAGATATAGCAGGATTAGTAGAAGGCGCCTCAAAAGGAGAAGGATTAGGAAATAAATTCCTCTCTCATATAAGGGAAACTCAAGCAATAATTCATGTTATCAGGTGTTTTGAAGATGAAGACATTACCCATGTAAATGAAAAGATTGATCCTATTTCAGATCTAGAAATAATTGAAACTGAATTATTACTAGCTGACCTTGAAACAGTGTCTAATGCCAAAGAAAAAGTAGAGAGAATTGCAAAGAGTGGTGATAAGGCTGTAACAAATCAATATAAAATCCTAACAGCTCTAGAAGAAGATTTAAACAAAGGAATTCTTGCTAGGGACTCAAAGATAGCGAAAGATAATGATCTCAAAGAATTTCAGCTAATTACCTTAAAACCATGTCTTTATCTTGCAAACATCAAAGAAGGAGGAGAAGAAAATCCTAACTTAGTAAAATTAAAAGAATATGCAGAATCTAGGTCTAACAAAGTTCTAGCTTTGTGTAACCAGATTGAATCTGAGATATCTGAACTTCCTGAGGAAGACAGGGTAGATTTCTTAAAAGAGATGGGCATGCATGAGCCTGGTCTAAATAAATTAATAAGAGCCAGTTATGAAATCCTTCAATTACAAACTTTCTTTACAGCCGGAAAAAAAGAAGTTAGAGCCTGGACTATAAAAAAAGGTTCGAAAGCACCTCAGGCTGCTGGAGAAATCCATACTGATTTTGAAAGAGGTTTTATTAAAGCTGATACCATTAGTTACGAAGACTATATAAAATTCAATGGAGAATCAGGCTGCAAGGAAGCAGGTAAACTAAGATCCGAAGGCAGTGATTATGAAGTAAGAGATGGTGATGTAATTCATTTTAAATTTAACGTTTAATGTTGACTTTAAATGTTAACCTCTTAATATCTCGCATCCTGGCTATGTAGCTCAGCTGGTTAGAGCGCGGCATTCATAATGCCGAGGTCGGTAGTTCAAGTCTACCCATAGCCACCAATCTTTTTTCTAGCATTCCTATTCCTATTATAGATTAAGATGTTCTTAAGGGGGTAAACTATGCTGGCAAATATTACAGATTTAGGTTTAAAAATAGCAATCTTAGCGGGTCTGATTATCATTACCTGTAGGATTTTAATTTGGCTTTGGAGTTTTCTTAAAGAGGTTATAAATCCAGAAACAAATAATATTTCTATGCAAAAGAGTTCTGATGATGAGAAAGAGAAATCAACAGAAGAAGAACCTGAATCCACCATTTATACTGAAGAAACACTATCAGAAGAAAATGACTCTATTACACCTGAAGTAACATCTACAGAGTCAGAAAAGGATTCAGAGATATTTACTAAAGAATAAAGCTTGAAGGTCGGCTACCGATCTTCCATAACCAGACGCTCCATCAAAGGCGTGCATTTCTTCTGCAAATATATGCAGTTCTGCTGGAATGTTTTTATCCACCAATTTTTGATAAAAATTTGTACTCTCAGTTAGATTAACCACGTCGTCTGTTGATCCATGGACAAGCATGGTGGGAGGAAATCCATCTAAATCATATTTTATAGGACTGGCTTTAGCGTAATCTTCTTGGGTAGCCTTGATCCCCATTAACATTCCATATGCATTCAAGAGAGGATCTATCTTCTCTAACATCTTAATTTCTGTAGGTGGGTAAATTGCACAAACTGCCTTTACAGAAGAACTAAATTCAGAATGCCCCCCTTCTCCTTCAAATTCTTCTGACCCTTCTAAAGCTGACATCAGTGACAAGTGACCTCCAGCTGAGTTTCCAGAAACTCCAATCCGCTCTGGATCTATACCTAAATCTTTTGAGTGAGCCCTCATAAATCTTAGGGCGCAATTAACGTCTTGAATCTGGGCTGGCCATGGTGCTTCTTGAGAAAGTCTGTATGAGTTGCATATGCAAACAAAACCCAATCTAGCTAATAAAATTCCATATCCTCTAAGTTGCTTCCTATCCCCTTGCATCCAACCGCCTCCATGTATGAGTAATATGGCCGGTCTATTTTCTTGTCTAAGAGGAGGAAGAAATATGTCTCCAAGCAAAGGAGTATTGCCTGCTGTCCCTATTTCAACTTCATCTCTAATTTCTACTCTTCCTTCTTGAATCTTCATATTTTTTACAAAAAAAAGGCATCTTATTGATGCCCTTTTTTAAAAAGTTGTTCTAATCCTTATTTCCCATATAGCCCATTATAATTATTAGAGCAATTATGACAGCCAGACCTTCAGATCCAAGAGTATCTATAACTGGTTTTAAATTAGTTAAAGCAGCTCCAAAGAAAGGTGCATCAGGTCCAAACAATATAGAAACAAAGATTGAAGCGGCAACAACAAGGCCAAGTATCTTCGTTACTTCCCATAGAAATCTCTTTATTCTTTCAAAAATCGAGTACATTTCTTCCCCCTATTAGTAAAATAAAGAAAGGGGTACCCGTTAAGGTCCCCCTTTCATTTAATAGCTAAGTTAAGACTTATCTATATAGGTCAAGTAGGACCGCAAGAACTATTAAACCTACTAAGCCAGAGTCTCCTAAATCAGAAACTAAACCTACTAAGTTACCTAGTACATCACCTACAAATGGAACTGAACCGAAAACAACGCCGGCAGCAACTCCAAGAGCAATTAGTGACACTATGATCCCAGTCAAAGAACCTATGATATCTTTTAAACCATTAAGTGCGTTCATATATTTCACCCTTATATATAGCTAAACAAATGCCTGGATAACTCCAGACGTGATCATTTAACTAGAATCTAACAAAATAAACAATGTGCGGTTACCACAAAAGGTTAAAAGATACAAACAATTAATCTTCTAATCCCTTCATGGTTAGTTTTATCTTTCCTTGTCTATCTACATCAAGAACTTTTACTTTAACTTCTTCACCCTCAACAAAGTAATCTGAAACTTTTTCTACCCTCTCTTCTGATATTTCTGAAACATGCACTAAGCCATCTCTTCCGGGCATAATAGTTACAAATGCACCAAAATCTACAATACTGGCAACAGTCCCTGTATAAATTTTGTTTATTTCTGGTTCAGCTGTTATTTCTTTAATCTTCTCAATGGCAAGCTCTCTAGATTCCAAAGTGTCTCCATAAATAGTTACTGTTCCTGAATCGTCCACATCAATTTGAGCTCCGGTCAATTCAACCAGACCCCTGATTGTTTCTCCACCTTTTCCAATAACATCTCTAATTTTCTTTTTATTAATTTCAAGAATTTCAGCTTTTGGTGCTTTATCTGAGATTTCAGATCTTGATTCAGAAATCTCTTTATCCATAATAGACAAAATATGAGTCCTTGCTTTTAAAGCCTTTTCTAATGCTACATCAAAGATTTCTTCAGTTATTCCATCTATTTTTATATCCATCTGTAATGCTGTTATGCCTTCTGAAGTTCCTGCAACTTTAAAATCCATATCACCCAGGTGATCTTCATCACCAAGTATGTCAGTAATGACTATAAAATTATCTTCTTCTTTAACTAAGCCCATTGCAATTCCAGCAACTGAGGAAGTTAAAGGAACTCCTGCGTCCATTAATGCCATACTAGAACCGCATACAGATGCCATAGAACTAGAACCATTAGATTCAGTTATCTCTGATACAACTCTTATTGTGTAGGGAAATCCTTCAGGATCAGGTAGCACGGCTTCAAGGGCTCTTCTGGCTAGCTTTCCATGTCCAATTTCTCTTCTCTTTGGCCCAGCTAAGAAACCAGCTTCGCCCACTGAATAAGGAGGAAAATTGTAGTGCAACATAAACTGATCTTTAAACTCCCCTTCCAAAGCATCAATTAATTGAGCCTGCCTAGGAGATCCAAGTGTTGTGGTTACTATTGCTTGTGTTTCTCCTCTTGTAAATAAAGAAGACCCATGAGTATTATTTAAAACTCCTGATTCAACAAAAATTGGTCTTACTTCATCAAAATCTCTTCCATCTATTCTAGACTCACCACTCAGCAATTTCCCTCTAACTATTTTCTTTTCAATCTTTTTAAAAGAATCAAATAAATCAGATTCTTTTATTTCAGATTCTTCTTGGGTCATGTCAGAGACCATTTTTTCTTTAAGGGCATTTAAAGCAGTTACTCTTTCTTGTTTCACTTTTATTTCATAAGCTTTTTCTATACCTTCCCCATATGCATCTTTTACTTTTTCTATTAATTCACTATCAAGAGACTTAGGTTCATACTCAAAAGGAGGTTTTCCTACATCTTTTGCCATTTCTTTTATAGCTTCTATAACGGGCTGCATTTCTTGATGAGCAAATAGAATTCCTCCTAGCATTTGATCTTCTGAAAGTTCTTTTGCTTCTGATTCAACCATAATCACAGCCGAATCGCTGCCTGCTATAACCATATCAAGATAAGAATCTTCTAATTCACTTCTTTTTGGGTTTATAACATAACTACCTTCAACAAAACCTACCCTCAAAGCTCCCAGGGGACCATTAAAGGGTAAACCAGATATAGCTACAGCCGCAGAAGCAGCTAAAAAGGAAACTATATCCGGATCTTCATCTTTATTCGAAGACATGACTGTGCAAATAACTTGCACTTCGTAGAGAAAATCATCATTAAAAAGTGGTCTTAAAGGTCTATCTATGAGCCTTGAAGTAAGAGTCTCTTTTTCTGTAGGCCTTCCTTCTCTTTTAAAAAATCCCCCAGGGATCTTCCCTGTGGCATAAGTCTTTTCAATATAATTAACCGTTAAAGGGAAAAAGTCTTGATGCTCCCCCGGTGCCTTTCCAACAACTACTGTTGCTAATACTTGTGTTTCACCGCAAGTTGCCATTACAGAACCTGTGGCCTGCCTAGCTATCTTTCCTGTTTCGAAGGTGATCTCTTTATCACCTAGTAATGCGGTTTTCTTATAACTTTCCATAATTTCTTTCCATTATTTAAACAATGCTTATTCTTAGATAAGCTATATAAAAAGGGGATTTTCTCGAATTATCTTCTTAAACCAAGATCAGTTATTAGCTTAGAATAAACCTCTGGTTTTGAACTTCTCAAGTAATCTAATAATTTTCTTCTCTTAGCAACCATCCTAATAAGACCAGTTCTTGAATGATGGTCTTTTGCATTTTCCTTAAAATGAGACTGAAGAGCGTCAATGTTTGATGACAGAAGTGCAACCTGAACCTCAGGTGAACCCGTATCAGTTTCATTTCTTCCAAATTTTGAAACTAAATCTTTCTTATTTATTTTACTTAAAGCCAAAATATTATTCCTTAATTAGGTGGTTTAGAGATTAGTTTAATTTGTGCTCATAAGTCTCTTT
>Ga0208764_10001830_pt1 | contig 13556 bp, 14 predicted proteins | sample ETNtaG_18_FD_185762 | JGI IMG/M metagenome (GOLD analysis project Ga0208764, IMG submission 185762) | Marine microbial and viral communities from oxygen minimum zone, Eastern Pacific Ocean - ETNP201302SV91 (SPAdes) (version 2) | ecosystem: Environmental > Aquatic > Marine > Oceanic ... | reverse complement strand
GATGATGACGACTCTGATGATGAAGAGGACGAAGATGACGACGACTCTGATGAAGAAGAGGACGACGATGATGACGACTCTGATGATGAAGAGGACGAAGATGACGACGACTCTGATGAAGAAGAGGACGACGATGATGACGACTCTGATGATGAAGATTGGGGAGAAGTTGAAAAGCAAGATGATACCAAGTCTGAAGGCCCGGCTGAGTGGCAGCGATTCTTGATGCGAAATTACGAGAATGCCTTCCCAATCATGTATACAATCGGCGCGCTATTCGTTGGTTTGTGGCTCGTAAATGCAATGGGGATTTTAGTCAGTGGTGTTGGTGGGCCGATCGCATTCAATGGTGATGCACCCCACACTGAATCTACCGTGGATGCGGATGGATTCTTTTCCACATCAGTCATTCAGCCTGGAGAAATTTACGACTGCCGAGATGACGTTCAGGTAGGTGGTTGCAAGAATTCACTCACGCCATTCGCCGGAGAGAACGGTGCATCTTCTATGCCCGCAGGGTTCTATTGGGACGGTATTCTGTTCATGATTCTTGGATTGGTTGGATTGGGTGGAATCGGGTATCTCCAGATGCAAATCAAGGCAATGCGTTCTGAACACCGACGTAAGAAGAGTGGCGAAGAATCAGAAGGTGATGAAGTTGATTCGACTGAGGACAATGTTTCAGGAGATGACGACGACTCTGATGAAGAAGAGGACGGCGATGACGACTCTGATGAAGAAGAGGTCGTAGATGACGACGACTCGGATGATGACGAGGATGAAGATGACGACGACTCGGATGATGACGAGGATGAAGATGACGACGACTCGGATGAAGAAGAGGACGAAGATGACGACGACTCGGATGAAGAAGAGGGAGATGGAATCGAAATCGGATCACGTGTTGGGGTCGAAGACGAAGATGGGGATTGGTATGGTGAAGTTGTCGAATTCGACGACGAGGCTGATACCGTTGTTGTCAAGCGCGAAGATGATGGCGATGAGTATGAAGTCGAATGGGATGCGCTTTTCCAAGATGATTGAGAGGTGTTGATTTGACGGTTCCCGAAGACCCATTGGGGGCCTTCGACGATCTTGCATCGTGCCCCTCTTGTGCTGCATTGGCTCCCAAGGGGACCCCGCGATGTCCAGAATGTGGCGCTTTCCACATGCCTATTGAAGACGCGGAAACAAGAATTCCTGTCGAGGATCGCAGGCCTACTGAGGAAACCCAAGAAGAGCCTAGAGACCCCGGTTTCTACAGCATTGATCCCAGAGGGGAAATACCTGAAGAACACTTTGAGGGGGATGAAGAGGCCATCACCGACTGGGACGGCTCCAGTGTCGATTTTGACATAGGTGAAGATGAATGACAATTCTTGGCCACCTTGATCAGCACCCCGGAATCAATCCCCCTGAATTTACGGCAACAGTGACAGCTGTGTCTGAACAAACACTCGAAATGGACAAGACGTTCTACTATCCAATGGGCGGGGGGCAGCCTGCCGATCGGGGAGTTATTTCTGCAGGTTCCTTTCGTTGCGACGTCACTGATGTGTCCAAAAAGGAGGCTGTTCTCCATCATATTGAGTCGATTGAAGGGAAGTTAAGTCCTGGTGATATTGTACAGTGTAGTATCGATCAGTTGTGGCGCAACCAATTGTCAAAAATGCATACTGCTCAGCACCTCATCAGTGCACTCGCTCACGAGGAATGGGGTGCAAATACGGTAGGAAACCAAATCGGTAATGAAAGGACCCGCATCGATTTACAATTTGAAAATAGAGATGTGTTTGACCGAGATTACCTCGAACAAATGGTAAACGAGGAGATCCAAAAAGACCTACCTGTTCGAATGGATTTCCGCCCATCAGAAGAACTCTTGGATGACCCTTTAGTACGAGTGAATATGTCTAGAATGCCCCCGAACATCGATATTTGGAGAACCATATCCATTGGAGATTTGGATGTTTGTCCTTGTGCCGGTACACATGTCCCCAACACTGGCATGATACCACCTGTGGAGATTACCAGAGTGAAAAGCAAGGGCGCAGGTAGATTACGAGTCGAGTATGTTGCTGAATAATTGTTATTATTGCCTCTGAATTTTAACTGTGTAATGGTTGCACTGTTGGATAATAACGTTTTAACATATAGCGGAATATCGAATCGAATCGTTCATATCCAGCCTTCTGTTCATCGGATTGATTGCCATGGCTGAGTACGAAGGTTTCTGTCTTAAATGCAAAACATATGGCCCCATTAAGGATGTTCAGCACTTTACAATGGCCAATGGGAGAAAGCGGGTAGGTGGTACTTGCTCACAGCCAGGTTGCACAGGTAAGATATCAAAAATCGTCGGATGATTCCACCATATGCAAACGAATCATCCAAATAGAGAACTCTGTACGAGTGAATCATAGGGCCCGTGGTCTAGGGGTTATGACGTCGCCTTGACATGGCGAAGATCGCCAGTTCAAATCTGGCCGGGCCCACTCGAATTGTAAAACCAGCTTTTGATGCCCATACCCTAGGGTAGAAGGAGTCAATAATGCAAAAATTGCCATTTCATTTTCTAAATGGGGTACTGCGAGGCATAGGACATTATTTTTGCCAATTTGAGGGCTGATAACATAGATTATCAGCACTGTGGATGCGTTGGATATGCCCAGAGTTGGAGTGCCAGATCAACTTGAACCAGTTCCAGTAGCCATTTGTGAAAAAATGTTATTGGTTGATGGTATTAACATTTATGACAAAGTTGTTTGAGTCGTTATTAATGATTATTCAGTAAAGCCAAGTTTTCAATATTGGACTGTGTCCTGGTGATTGACACCATGACTCGATAGATTCGGATTTCAATTGACTGAAGTTTGCAATGGCCCCTTCTGTGATGGCGCCTTGAACACAATCTGATTTTGTTTCGAAAGCTGTTGCAGGATTTCTTGTCACTGCGGCAAGTGCGGCTATAGGATCGATTTTGAGTCGGTGTGCAACAAGGGAGCCAGTCATTGGAATTGAGAGTGATTGGCAATTCGGATTGAAATCAGTTGCGAGCGTCCATGGCCACTCCTCGTCGATGCACTGTTGAATAGGGGGCCAATGTTCAGAACCCATCACATAGGGCGTACCTGGTAGAAATCCCTGAAGTGTGCCTGCTTCTGCTGCGTATGCTCTTGCATCATCACTTGAGTGGATGGCATGATCTGCAGTCACAGCTCCAAGTTCAGCAGCCAACTCCAAGCCTTCACCATTTGCAAATTCATCAACATGTAGGCGTATTGACAATCCCGCTCGTTTTGCCTCTTTGCAAATTTCTTCGGTATCTTCCAGTGTAAACCAACCCGGTTCACAGAACACATCTGCTGATGTTGCAATACCTTGATCGATTACGGCTGGCAATTGCTCAGACAATATTTGTTCGACATATTCTGAACGCTTGAGTCCATGTGGAATGTCGTGAGCACCCATCCAAGTTAGACTCATGCGAAGTTGATCGGATTCTTGCTGGAGGTCACTGTATAGTTGCAATAACTTCAGTTCACTCTCCGTATCGAGACCATATCCTGACTTGACTTCAATTGATGTCGTGCCGTGTCCGACGGCAGTTTGCATTCGAGATTGCCCAATCTCCAGGAGTTTGTCGCTTCCTCTGGTCTGAGCTACTGTGTAGCGTATCCCGCCTCCAGCGGCAGCGATTTCGGCATAGGTCATCCCTTGTTGCCTCATTCGCATTTCTTTTGATCGATCGCCATCCCAAAGCAGGTGTGTGTGGGCATCTACGAATCCAGGGATGATGGCCCTGCCCGATAGGTCATGTATCACCGAATTTTGACCGAACTCAGAAAGAATTTCCTCTGTTGGTGAAATTGCGCAAAACCTACCTGATTCAATCACGAAACCCCACCCAGTGGGATGAATCTGCTCGTCAGAGGACATATCGAGTCCAACGAGAGGTTTACTCAAATCGCCTGTTGAAAAGTGCGCAATGGGGCCGGCATTCACGAAAATATGCCTGCTCTCCTCTTGAGCCATGAATATCCGTAGGTCATCAGGCTTGAAAGGGTGTGCCCATTCGCACTTGCATGGTCATTGAGGCTACCACCCCTTCCTGTGAGGCGAATCGCTCTCGTGATGTAGGTGGTGTCGTACTCGGGATTGAGTCGACTGCGCACACATTTTCAATCGGCTGGGTGGATGGTTTTGGTGTCCCTGGAAAATCCGTTTCCGCCTTTGTACGTCCGGTAGAGGGGGGTATTCACCCTCGTGAAGCAGCTGATCATCACGCGGAGCATGCTGGACAGATTCTACGTGAACTATTGGACAATGATGTGGATGTTGCTGAAGTTAAAGCAATTGCATATTCACAAGGTCCCGGCCTTGGCCCTTGCCTGAGAATCGGTGCTTCTGTCGCACGCTCATTGGCTACACAAATGGATGTTCCACTGTTAGGGGTCAATCACTGTGTCGCCCACATCGAAGTTGGCAGGGAGCGCTGCGACTGTGATGATCCTGTTTTGCTATATGCCAGCGGAGGGAACACTCAGGTTATCGCGAGATTGGATGGACGTTATCGAGTGTTGGGGGAAACTCTGGATATCGGAATTGGAAACATGCTGGACAAATTCGCAAGAGAGCAAGGTATTGCATTTCCTGGAGGTCCGAAAATCGAGGAATTAGCCCTTGAGTGGTTGAGTGAAAACCCAAATCCAAGCCTTGAGGGATTGGAGTTACCTTATGCAGTCCAAGGAATGGATTTGGCCTTCTCAGGCATTTTGAATGCCGCCCTTAAACTGGTCGAAAAGGGTGTTCCTTTGCCAGCTGTATGCTGGTCACTTCAGGAGCATACCTTCGCAGCCTGTGTTGAAGTGGCTGAACGGGCAATGGCACATGCTGGAAAATCAGAATTATTGCTGGGTGGTGGAGTCGCATGTAACGAAAGATTACGGAACATGTGTGATGTGATGTCCTTGAGTCGTGGGGCAACATCACATGTTCCAGAAAAATTCCTCTGTATAGACAATGGAAGTATGATTGCAACATTGGGAAGGTTGCAATTGCTTTGGGGATCCCCAACCGCGTTGGATCATTCTGGTGTGCGGCAAGATTTGCGCACCGATGAGACGCCCATTCTGTGGAACTGAACCAAATTCAACAAGCCAACCCTTATGACAGGCCGACTTGAGGTCTGTTCGGAGGCAGGAAAACTTGGGGTCAAATGACGAACCGTCAAATCCATTCAACAAGGCCCCTAGAAAGTCTGCCAACAAGCCAAATCCTCGTGCACCAAAGCAAAATCGACGTAGTGGCTCACGGTCATCACGCGGACCCCCTGCCCCTCCAGGGCAAGCTAAGAAAGCGCCACCTGTGGCCCCTTCAGGGGTGAAAAAACCTGCAGATAAAACGCCTCTATCTCCTGCTCGAGCACCTGCGCGGGCAAGCAAGAGTGTAGGTCTACGCAAGCAAAAAGAAAACGCAAAAACTGACGCTCAGAACAAGACTGACGAGCGGGCGCGTGAACTAATTGAAGCGAGTCGCGCAAAAGCAAAAGAGTCGCAGCCCGCACGTACAGAATCACCTACAGCCAAGTCTGAACCATCGAATCCGTTCAAGAAAAATCAGCAACAGCGCAAGCCTGCCCCCAGAAAGGGTGGCCGATGGAACAAGAGAAACAAGCCACAAGGACCTACGAAGCGAGTTCACAAACTCCATCGTGGCAAGTATATGGAATTCAAGTATGATGTGAGGAAAATTCTCGATGAAGAGAATGTCGAAGATGAACATCGATCCAACGTTTTAGGCCAAACTTGGGCGAAAGGTGAGCGTCAAGGTGTTTCAGATGCAAAGGCATTCCTTGAGGGTAAAGTTGCTGAAGGTATTATCAGCGAAAAGTGTTCAGCGAGGATTACCAAACTGATTGACTCGTTAACAACAAGAAGGTGAAAGGATGACAACAATAGGGCAAGACACTGTAGCAAGCGTACACTATACCGGAACATTTCCAGATAGTGGTGAAGAATTTGATTCGAGCAGGGGTGGTGAACCCCTCACATTCCTAGTCGGGCATAAGGGTATGATCCCTGGTTTTGAAAGAGAAGTAATGGGGGCAGGAGTTGGTGACACGCGTTCGTTTACACTTGAACCCGAAGATGCGTATGGTATGCCATCAGATGAAAATGTGGCAGAGGTGCCGAGAGTACAGTTTCCACAAGATATGCCTCTAGATTTGGGAATGATGCTGATGTCGGATGGCGGTCCATTCAGAATCGTCGCAATCACCGATGACTCAGTACGATGTGATTTCAATAACCCAATGGCTGGCAAAACACTTCATTTCGAGGTGGAAGTCATGGATGTTCGTGCTGCAACTCCTGATGAATTGGCTCATGGACATGCTCACGGACCCGGTGGTCACCACCACCACCATGAGCCCGAGTCCGAGAAGAACGATGACTGCGGTGACGATGGCTGCTGTTGAAGAGAACAGCACGGAACGATTGAAGGGTCTGGCCCCTTCGTGAACTCCGAGGAGTCGCAGTGGAATTGCGCAAAGAGCGTTTTGAGACCCTAGGTGGGTTGCCCATTTCGCAGATTCCAACGTCTGATGATGTGCAACAGGCTGACGAATTACCGGGCCAGCCACCATACACACGTGGTGTCCATGAAACCATGTACAGAAGCCGGTTCTGGACCATGCGGCAGTATGCAGGTTTCAGTTCTGCTGTAGAAACAAATACCCGATTTCGTACGCTTCTTGACCGAGGACAGAGTGGGCTTTCTGTCGCCTTTGATTTACCTACGCAATTGGGTATGGATAGCGATGACCCACTGAGTTACGGCGAGGTTGGGCGTGTTGGTGTAGCGATCGATTCTATTCTCGATATGCGAACGCTGTTTGAGGGGATCCAATTGGATCAAGTATCGACTTCAATGACCATTAACAGTCCTGCAATCATTCTATTGGCACTGTACGTTGCTGTTGGGGAAGAGCAAGGTGTTGCACCTGAAAATCTTCGAGGCACTGTGCAGAATGATATTCTCAAGGAATACATTGCTCGAGGCACGCATGTTTTCCCCCCTGAACAAAGCATGCGTTTGATTACAGATTTAATCGGATATTGTGCGGATAATCATCCTGCTTGGAATACAATCAGCATTTCAGGATACCATATTCGTGAAGCGGGAGCAACCGCTGTAGAAGAGTTGGCATTTACACTTTCAAATGCGCTTGCATACGTGGATGCTGCTTTATCCACAGGCATGGATATCGATGACTTTGCCCCAAGATTGTCTTTTTTCTTCGGATGTCATAATGACTTCTTCGAGGAAGTCGCAAAATTCAGAGCCGCAAGACGGCTCTGGCATCGACTCATGAACGAAAGATATCAACCCAAGAATCCGAAATCATCCATGCTGCGATTCCACACGCAGACCGCCGGAGTCACATTGACTGCCCAGCAACCTCTCAACAATGTGGCTAGAGTTTCCTACCAGGCTTTGTCTGCGGTACTCGGTGGAACACAGTCACTGCACACGAATTCTTACGACGAGGCAATCGGTTTGCCAACAGATGGGAGTGCAACGATTGCGTTGCGGACTCAACAAATCCTCGCGGAAGAGACCGGTGTCGCTGATGTTGTGGACCCAATGGCTGGTTCCTACCATGTTGAAGCATTGACCGATAAAATCGAGGCGGATGCCTATGCACTCATTTGTGAAATAGATGACATGGGTGGAGCTCTCGCGGCCCTAAAAACTGGATTCCAACAGCGTAGGATTCACGAATCGGCATGGAAACAAACCACGGATGTGGAAGAGTTCAATCGCAAGGTCATCGGTGTTAATCATGCAAGAATGGATGGAGATCCTGAGGTAGAGGGGCAAAGGATTGACCCCCTGATTGCAGAGCAGCAATCGAATAATCTCGCAGAACTTCGTGCACAGCGGGATGAAACAGAAGCTACATCTGCGCTCTCTGCGATTACAAGTGCTGCAGCCACAGATGAGAACCTATTCCCCCTGATCTTACAGGCTGTTAAATCAAACTGTAGCGTGGGTGAAATCATGAATGCGATGAAGGTTGAATTCGGAACATGGATGGCACCCAGTGGGTTCTAGGTGATTGTATGGGTGAGTGGAATGTTAGACTCGACCATATCGGCATCGCCGTGAATGATCTCGATTCTGGGAGCAAATTCTGGAAATTGATTGGCCTTGAGCAGGGTCACGACGAGCTCAACGAGGAACAAGGTGTCAATATTCGCTTCTTCTCGACAAAACACAAGCGGGATGCTGTGAAAATGGAACTCCTTGCCCCGACGGGGGAAGATACTCCAATCGGTCGTTTTCTCGAGAAAAGAGGACCGGGTATTCAACAGATTGCGTTCAGGGTGGACTTGGGGTTTGATAAACTGATATCAAAATTAAAGTCTGAAGGAATTCGACTGATTAATGAAACACCAACTGAAGGAGCCAACGGCAGTCGAATTGTCTTCGTTCACCCATCGAGTACTGGCGGTGTTCTCGTCGAATTGCTACAATATTACGATTAGAAGGGAGTGAGAGAATGGGTGAGGCGCTTCTCAAGGTCTCCGATGTTACCAAATCATTCGCCGAGGTGACCGCACTTTCCACGGTAACGGTGGATTTCAATGCCGGTGAAGTGGTTGGACTTGTCGGGGGTAATGGAGCGGGCAAAACCACCTTGTTGCGCCTACTATGTGGCTTGTATCAGCCATCATCTGGATCGGTTCAAGGTGTAGTTGATGAGAAGCCTGTGGATATTCACAGAATGAGGGAACACGTCGGTGTTGTTCCTGAAGCAACGGGATTGTATGCCCGATTGACCGCATGGGAAAACATTCGCTATCACAGTCGCCTCAATGGAATCGATGACGACTTGGCGTGGACTCGAACTGAAAGATTTGCCAAACTACTGAACTTCGATCACGATTTACATCGATCAACACGGGGTTTCTCACGCGGTATGCGCCAAAAGACGGCTTTGTTGAGGGCATTGTCGCATGGTCCGAAGATTCTGCTACTCGACGAGCCCACAGGTGGCTTGGATGTCACCAGCGCACGCATGGTTCGCAAGCTGGTTCGTAAACTGGGAGATGAAGGTGGGACTGTCATTTACAGTACACACAATCTTGCTGAGGCTCAGCAGGTCTGTGACCGCATTGTCATCATTCACAACGGGACAATCCGAGCCGATGGTCCACCTCAAGACCTCATCTCTTCAACTGATACCGAGGATCTTGAAGAGGCATATGTCGCACTGACAGAAGATGTGGCTCGCACGGATTCTCCAGCAGAAGATGAGGGGCGAATCGCCCGTGCGTGGCGCCGCCTGTTAACGCGTGGAGGTGGTTCAGTTGAGTGATTCTCGAATGCATCTTTCCCGTATACTCGTCGTAGCCAAGAAGGAACTCATTGATTTCATTCGAGATTGGCGAACAGTATTGGCCATGATTCTCGTGCCACTCATGATTTTCCCTGCGATTTTCATCGCGCTACCACTGTTCCTCCAAGGAGAGGCAGCGGAACTTTCAGCTTACGAATTGACGGTGGAAGTTCAAGGAGATCTTCCCGATGACCTCAGCATCCATTTTGAAGGTCGGAATTTGATTATCATTGAAACGGATTTGTTGGTCGATGGAACATTGTCGGATCCGGGCACTGATGCTGCAAGATTAAATTCAGGTGAAGGAGAACATATTCATGCGATACTACGTTTACAGGAAACCGATTCCAACGCTTCACAGTCATGGAATTATGCGATTCTATCTGATTCGACGGATGAGCTCTCTCTCGAGGCTAAAACAAGGACACTGGACGCTGTACTGACTTGGGAGCGTGAAGTCATCAATGCTACGCTTGCAGAGAACAATCTGACATATTCAGAAGCCTGGGACCCCATTCATTGGGATGGAGACCAAGCGGATGCTGATGTTGCCAGCGGAGGCGACCTTGCAGCCATGGGATTGGCGATGTTCATCCCCCTTGTCGTGGCAATGTGGACGACTACTGCGGCAATTCAACCCTCTATCGATCTGACTGCAGGAGAGCGAGAAAGAGGGACGATGGAGGCACTCCTTTGCACACCAACCGCTCGTTCTGATCTCCTGTTTGGAAAATGGTTGGCTGTGGCTACGGTCGCCTGCGTGAGTGTGTTGGGCCAAATGGCTGGGCTACTATTTGCAGTCAATTTCCTCATTGGTGGAGGTTTGGAAGCGCCTAGCATCTCGACCACTGGTGTTTTGCTGCTGTTACTGAGTGTCATTTTGTTCGCAATATTTGTTGTCGCAATCGAACTTGCTGTCGCCGTTCGGGCCCATAGTGTTCGGGAAGCAGGTAGTATCCTAGGTCCGATGGTTTTGGTTTTCATCGGGCCGACACTATTTGCCCAATTCGTCAACCTTCAGGGCATTGAATCGTGGTGGTTTGTCCTGCCCGTCTTCAATATCACACTGGCCATGCGTGAGGCGCTGATGGGGATCTATGACCCAGTGCACATCTTACTTTGGATTTCAACCTCGCTGGCGTATGCGATTGGAGCGATTTGGTGGGCCTCAAAACAGTTCAACCGTGAGGATTTGGTCGAATCTCTATCGTAATCGTATAGTATTACTATGCGAATACATTAATATGCTATTCGTTGGACGTCGGGCCATGCCCAAAGTCAGTTTAGACATGCCGCAACAGTTGCTGGATGACTTGAAAGTCCATGTTGGAGACGAAGGAAAGTTCGTGAGTGTTGCCGATGCAATTCGTACCGCTTGTCGGAAAATGCTCGATCAGTTGGATGCGATTGATGCACGCCACGGGCGTATAGGAGAGGATTGAATGGTGACCAGAGACGAGGCTGAAAATGCTGTCAAAACATTGCTCGGATATATCGAAGATGATGTCACAAGAGAAGGTCTTGCAGACACACCAGCACGAGTCATCAAATCGTGGGATGAAATCTTTGCCGGATACAATCAATCTCCTGCTGAAGTATTGAATTCAACCTTCAATGGGGAAGGGTATGATGGAATCGTCCTATTGAGGGACATTGAATTCCACAGTACTTGTGAGCATCACCTCCAACCATTTACTGGAAGTGCACATGTGGCATACATCCCAACGGAACGTATTGTCGGCATCAGTAAACTCGCCAGGATTGTCGATTTACACGCTCGCAGATTGCAAAATCAAGAACGGATTACCAAGGATGTTGCCGATGATCTCGAAGAACACCTATCTCCTCTTGGCTGTGCAGTCATTATCGAAGCTTCACACGGCTGTATGCAATGCAGAGGCGTCAAGAAGCAAAATGCCATCATGACCACTTCAGCCATGCGCGGAGTTTTCTTCGACAAGGCAGAAGCGCGATCAGAATTGATGCAATTGATTAGAGATTGAGTTGAGAATATGTCACAAGTATACCCAATTGTCGAGATATTTCACTCTGTACAGGGTGAAGGCTTCCATGCGGGTATTCCACATGTTTTCGTTCGATTTGGAAACTGCAACCTACGCTGTGAATGGTGCGATACCGATTTCCTCACCTACGAGGAGCGCACCTTAGATTCAATTGTAGACGAAGTACTATCCTACAATTGTGACCGAGTTATTTTCACTGGTGGAGAACCAGCCATGCAGGATTTGGCGTCAATCGGCTCTATTCTCAAAGAACATGAAATCAATCTGTCCATTGAAACCAATGGGACGATTCCTGTCGACCCGGTCATCGATTGGATTTGCGTCTCCCCTAAAGATCAACTGTATCCAAATTCCAAAATCAAGCAGCGTACAGGAGACGAATTGAAAGTTGTCTATTGTGGACAGGGTTTAGAAATGTACGACGGATTGAAGGATGGATTTGACCATCATTTCATTCAACCATGCTACATCGATTCTGATTCAGTCGAAGAGAATGGTAAATCCTTCCAAGTGGTAGAAAAACTGGTCAAACAAAGCCCAGGTTGGCGCTTGAGCCTACAGACGCACAAGTGGATGGGGGTGCTCTGATGCGGGCAGTTATGGCGCTATCAGGTGGTATGGACAGCACAGGTCTGTTGATGCGATTGCTTGCGGATGGATACAAGGTCAGTTGCTTGTCCTACAATTATGGCCAAAAGCACAGCATCGAATTGGAACGCGCAGAGGCCAACATTGCTTACCTTGCATCAAACGGAATCGAGGTTGAGCACAGGATTGCAGATCTCAGTTCAGCCATGGGTATATTCCACTCAGCCTTGACCACAGATGGTTACGAAGTGCCAGAAGGTCACTACGAAGAGGAACAGATGAAACAGACTGTGGTGCCGAATCGCAATGCCATATTTGCTTCAATCCTCTATGGCTATGCCCTTTCAGTAGCGCTTCTCGAAGATACTGACGTTGTCATTGCTCTCGGAGTCCACAGTGGCGATCATGCAATCTATCCTGATTGTCGACCTGAATTCTACGAGGCGATTGCACACGCATTTGAGGTTGGCAACTGGGACAGCGAGAAGGTCTCGTTCCACCTGCCTTACATCGATGGTGACAAGGAAATCATTCTCAGAGATGCTGAGGATGCGCTGTACAGTCTAAACCTCGATTTCGATACTGTGTTTGCCAATACGAATACGTCCTACAATCCGGATCCACAAGGCCGCTCATCGGGACGCAGTGGAGCGGATGTAGAGCGAATTTTGGCTTTCCATGCGATTGGCCGGAAGGACCCTGTGGACTATGTTGATTCATGGGAAACTGTCCTTGCCAATGCGCTACAAGTTGAACAGGAGATGAGAACATGACGACACGAATACGACGCTGGATAGAGACAGATACCGGACACAGAGTTCCGAATCACAAGAGCAAGTGCTGCCATTTACATGGGCACCGCTACCGATGGGAAGCTGAAATTGAAGGTGATGTCGTTGAAGTCGAAGGAGTGTCAGAAGAAGGCATGGTAATGGATTTCAGTGATGTATCTGCCATTCTCAAGGAGCATGTACACGATGTGGTCGATCACGCTTTTGTCGTCTACTCAGGTGATGATGATGCACGCACTGCATTGGCGATGATGGGACCACAACATCGAACTGTAGTGGTTGATTTCATCCCTACCGCTGAGAACCTCGCCAAGTGGGCCTTTGAACAGGTTCAGCCTCATATCCAGACTGCATATGGGAACCAATTGCGACTGGTTGCCATGCATGTTCGAGAGACTCCCAAGTCCTGGGCATCTTGGACGGCCTAATCGCATGGGTACCCACTGAAACACGGGCGTTTCAAAGGGCCCCCCTTTGAAACATAAACAATATACCATAATCTGTGTTGGATTATTTGTGGGTCTAATTCGTTGTCATGAATGTGATTCGGAGATTTCTGAACTAGCAGTTTCTTGTCCAAATTGTGGGGCCCCCTCTAAATCTCAACTAAACTTGGACAGGCACAATTCGAAAATGGTTGAACTACACAACGAATTGAATAAGATAACTACCAAAAATAGGCAATTAAAGGCACTCTTACTATGTGCCGTTTTTGCATTGGGATTTGGCACATTATTTTGGGGGACT
>Ga0208764_10001825_pt1 | contig 13584 bp, 12 predicted proteins | sample ETNtaG_18_FD_185762 | JGI IMG/M metagenome (GOLD analysis project Ga0208764, IMG submission 185762) | Marine microbial and viral communities from oxygen minimum zone, Eastern Pacific Ocean - ETNP201302SV91 (SPAdes) (version 2) | ecosystem: Environmental > Aquatic > Marine > Oceanic ... | reverse complement strand
AACAATCATTTCATCTCCTGGATTCAAGAGTGTGGTTATAGCTAGAAACACCCCAAATCTTGCACCTGGAGTAACCATGACATTATCTGAATTAATTTTACCATCAAAATTTTTGTTAGCAAAATCAGCTAATTTTGTTCTAAACTCTGGTAACCCTTTCGCTGGTCCATATTTCCCAAATCCTTTATCATACACTTCTGATAGAGATTTTTTTACCGTAATTGGAGGTTGAAAATCTGGTTCACCAACCTCTAAATGAATTATTTTTTTACCTTGACGTTCTAATTCTTTTGCTTTAAGAAAAATCGCTAGATGTGTGTTTGATTCTGATGATTGAACTTTCACTGATTCATTTAACAAGAAATTCAGGAATTTTAGTGCTGTATTTGAATCAAAATCAATTTCTAGGCATTGTTTCTTAACTAATTCTCTAAGCTCATCTTCTCTTGATTCATTAGACACGCTCATCCCTTGTTGATTTTTTATTTTCCCAATTTCTTGTGCAATTTCTGTTCTTGTTTTTAAGAGAGTTAACATTTCAATTGTAATCTCTTCAATTCTTTTTCTTAATTTTTCTAGTTCAGTCATTTTCACAATGTTGGTTTTATGAAACCACTAAGTAATGCATGATCTGCTATGGTTAATGCAACCAATGAATCTACTACTGGCGGTGCACGTGGCACAACACAGGGATCATGTCTTCCTCCAACTTGTAGTTTAATTGATTTCTTTTTCTTCACATCAACACTTTGTTGAATTTGAGAAATAGATGATGCAGGTTTAAACGCAATTCTAAGTGTAATTGGCATTCCATTTGAAATGCCTCCTAAAATACCTCCTGAATTATTAGTTTTTGTTAAAATTCTACCTCCTTTCATTACATATGCATCATTATTATCTGAGCCAAATTTCTCAGAACCTGCAAATCCTGAACCAAATTCTATACCTTTTACTGCAGGAATGGAAAAAATTGCTTTACTTATATCTGATTCTAATGAACCAAAAATCGGTTCACCCAATCCTACAGGTAAATTTGTAGTAATTGACTCTATTATTCCTCCAAGTGAATCCCCTTTTTTTCTAGCATTCAAAATTATATTTTTCATTTTTTGAGCAGTGTTCTTTTCAGGACATCTAACTTCATTTGTATAAATTGATCTGAATTCTTTTTTTGTAGCTTCATTTTTCATTTTTACTTTACCTATTTGTGAAGTGTAAGAATTAGTTTCAACTCCAATTGTATCTTTTAATAATTTTCTTGCAATTGCTCCGCCCATTACATGTGTTGCAGTTAACCTTCCAGAAAATCTTCCTCCTCCTCTATGATCATTAAATTTCTTATATTTCATATATGCTGGATAATCTGAATGTCCTGGACGCATTTCAGTTCTTAATTTATCATATGCAACTGATTTCTGATCTTCATTCCAAATAATCATTGTAATTGGTGCGCCTGTAGTATATCCTCTAAAAGTACCTGTAAGAATCTCTACGATATCTCCTTCTTTTCTCTGTGTGGATACTAGTGATTGTCCTGGCTTTCTCAAATCCAGCATTTTTTGAATATCTTTTTCTTCTAATTCTAATCCTGCAGGGCAACCATCTAAAACCGAGCCAATACACTTCCCATGACTTTCCCCAAAACTAGTAAGAATTAATCTTCTACCAATTGAATTACCGTTCAACAATCAAAGATCGTTCACGATGTTTATAATCCTTCTATGTTAGTTATGTTTGCGCCCACGTTTACAAGATCTGAAATAAATTCTGGATATGAAACCTTTACTGCATCTGGGTCTGAAACTGTGCATTCCCCTATAAACATGCCCACAATCGAGAATGCCATGAATAATCTATGATCACTTTCTGAATTTAATTCTGCAGAAACTAATTCTGAAGATTTTTTGAGAATCAATCCATCTTCTTTTTCATCCACCTCTAATCCTATTTTTTTTAATTCTCTTGAAATGATTGCAATTCTGTCTGTTTCTTTATACCTTGCATGTTTTACATTAAAAATCTCTATTGGTTTTTCTGATTTTAACGCAAGAATTGCAATAGCAGGTAACAGATCTGGTGTATCTGATAAATCAAATTTTCCGCCCTTTAGTGAAATTGGTGATTTTGTTGTGATTATGTCATCTTCAAGTGTTACATTTACGCCTAATTTTTCTAAAATATCTACAATAGCTTCATCTCCTTGTGGCATATCTCCCAAACTTATCTCAATATTCAGTCCATCTCCTAACAAAACATTTGCTGCTAACAGTAATGCTAAATTTGAAAAATCAGAAGGGATTGAAAATGTAGTTGGTTTGTAAATTTGATGTGAAACGATATACTTCTTATATTTTTCTTCAGTTTTTATTTCAACCCCAAATTTTTTCATAATTGCAATTGTTAAATCAACATATGGTTTTGATACTAACTCTCCTTCTACATTTATGATTAATCCATCTTTCAATCTAGGTGCAATAATTAATAACGCAGAAATGAATTGACTAGAAATATTTCCATTTATGCAAATTTCTTTTCCTTGAATCTTTCCGTTGATGTGTATTGGTGGTTTTCCATCATTTGATTCTGTTTTTACGCCCATTGTTTCTAAGGCATCTAAAATAGGTTGCATAGGTCTTTTTCTAAGACTATCGTCTCCAGTCAATGTTGTATTTCCTCCTGATAATGCTGCAATTGCAATTGCAATTCTAATGGTTGTTCCAGAATTCTCAGCATTTATCATTGAATTTTGAACTGTTTCATTAATTGTATTTTTTATTGTTACGTTATTTTCTACTTCATCAACTTCAACTCCAAATCCTCTGCATGCACTAATTGTTGCAACAGTGTCATTAGAACGAAGAATTTTTTTTACTATACTTTTACCGTCAGATAATGCTGCAAGAAATATTGCTCTATGTGTATAACTTTTATTCGGAGGGCATATTATTTTTCCATTTAATTTGGATTTTTTAATTTTACAATTCATGAACTATTGCCTTTTTATTGTTAATATTGGATGTGAATATTTTCCCATCTACACCTGAGAACTCTTTTTGAATTTTTGCTCTATTTTTTTTATCACTAATTGCTATTATGGATGGTCCATTACCTGATATTGTTGCACATTTTGCTCCTTTTTCCATCAATCTCATAATTAAATTCGGTTCTGCATTTAAAATTGCTGTTGTTGCAATTCCATTTAATACTGCAGCATTCCAATAATCTGAATTTCTAGATAATTCCCATGCTTTTTCAAATGCAGGTTTAAATTTTTTTAATTTATTCAAATTCCCTCTTTTTCTTGAATTTGGTAAAAATATTATTGCTTGCAAATTCTCTGGTGCATGTTTTCTATGAACTAATTTCATTTTTGAATTGTCGGTCACATTAAATCCTCCAAAATAACATGCACATGCATCATCATATGCTCCTGTAATACTCACTTTTGCTTCTATTGATGATTTAGATCCAAGTTTCAATATTTCCTCATCAGTCATATTATAATCAAATGCCTTTGCAACTGCCATAACAACTGCCGTAGAAATTGCGCTTGAACTTTTTAATCCATACCCTGTTGGTATATTGGATCTGAAATTTAATTCTAATTTTGTTTTTTCTAGTGTTTTTTCTGGTATCATATTTTTAATTACTTTATTGATAAGACGTGAACTAATTGTTTTATTTTCTGAAGTAATATGAATTCCTGTACCTTCTTTTTTTGTTAATATAGCTTCCACAAATGTGTCAATCCCTAATGTGGATCCTTTTTGTATTGCAATTGCATTTACTATGGAAACTGCACCAAATACTTTGGCAATAATTTTTGTCATTAGAATCCTCCTAGAATAGAACGTTTCATTGCCTCATATGGGGCTTTTTTATCTAACCAAATCTCAAATGAACGTATTGCTTGTCCGAGAAGCATTTCGTACCCAAAAATAATTTCACAGTTTTTTTCTTTAGCCTTATTTATCAAATCTGTTTTTATTGGTTTGTAAACTATATCATACACTGTTGTTTCCTCATTAAAAAATTTCTCTGGTATGACATTTTTTTCACCTTTTAATCCTAACGATGATGCATTTACTACAAAATCAAATTTTGAATCCAACACATCCATTTTTTCAATATCTATTGATCTAGCATGCAGTCCATTTTTTTTTGAAAACTCTGTCAAATTTTCTCCATTTTCTTTTGTTCTATTTGCAATTACAATCTCATCTGCACCTTCTTTTTGAAATCCTGCCACAATTGCTCTTGCTGCACCTCCTGCACCAAGTAAAAGAATTTTAGAATTTTTTATGTTAATCTCTTTTCTTTTTATTGGTTCTAAAAATCCATCCATGTCTGTATTAAATCCTCTTAGTATTCCATCATCATTAAGAACTGTATTCACCGCACCAATTCTTTTACAATTCTCATCCACATTGTCTAAATATTTCATCATTTCAATTTTATGAGGTATTGTTACATTAAATCCTGAAATTTTGATTTTTTTTAACGATTCTATACCTGTGGCTAGTTCTCCTTGAATTACTCTATATGCAATGTATGTACATTCTATCTCCAATTCTCTATATGCTGCATTATGTATTGTTGGAGATAATGAATGGTCAATTGGGTCTCCAATCACTGCGAATGTTTTTAGCATATTTTTAATCCAAATTAGATTGATATAACCTATTCATTGGTAAAAAAAATTTTTATGGTAAAAATTAATTCTAGCAAATACTACAAACATTATGCATAAACATGTAATTCTTCTTTTATTAGTAATCGGTGTATCGTTATTTCCATATTCATATTCGGAAGGAATTCCTGATTGGGTAAAAAATAATGCTTCTTGGTGGTCTGAACGGCTGATTTCTCAAAGTGAATTTACTAATGGTCTTGAATTTCTAATTAATGAGGGAATAATTTACATTCCTACAACAGAACCTGGAATTCCAGGACCTGACAAAATTATTCCTGATTGGGTAAGAAATACGGCTGGTTGGTGGTCTAATAATCAGATTCCAGATTCTGAATTTATTAACGCTATGAAGTATTTGATTGAAATTGGACTAATTGAAGTTAATACTTCAAGTCCAGAATTTATTCAAGAAGAAACTTCAACTATGGTCGATGATGATGCTACAATTCCACTTCATATGCTATTTGAAGGCTATAATCACATTCCAAATAATGGAAAATTTGCTTTAGATATAAAAATATTTGATGCAGAAAAATATTCTGGAACAAAATTTGGTGGCAATAATGATTATATCATTGATGGTGTAAAAATTGAATTAATTTTGATTAATGAAGAACATGAAATTATTCATACTTTTGATGGTATGACAGTTAATGGTGTTGTAAGATATGAGGTTTTGCCTATTGAAACTAGCTTAACGAATGGTTTATGGTTATTAAACAATGAGTATACCGTCAAAGTCACTGCATACAATTTTGAACAATCAGTAGAAAAAAATTATTATTTTGTTGCGACACAATCCGTTAGATGACCTTTAAAAAACATATTCCTTGATTTTAATTATAATTTTAAGTTGAAATATTATTTATAGGCTTAGCTAAAAAGAACTAGATTTTAATATACATCCATTGAATTTTGAATAGGTAATAAAATGTCTGAACCAGAAAAAACACTAGATGTAAGAGGATTATACTGTCCTTCTCCTGCAATGCAAACTGTAGTTGAACTTTCAAAAATGCAAGTTGGTCAAATTCTTCTTGTTTTAGCTGATGATCCAGCCGCTGAAGATGATATTAGTGATTTATGTAGAACACGCGGTCATGAGCTTGTAGAACTAAAAAAAAATGGTACTGATTTAGAGTTCACTATAAAGAAGATAAAGTAATCTTATTTTTACTCTGACAAATATTTATCAACATCAATTGCAGACATACATCCAAATCCTGCAGCTGTAACTGCTTGTCTGTATCTATGATCATGTACATCTCCCGCTGTGAATACTCCTTTTACACTTGTCTCTGTATTATTTTTTTGAACAATGTATCCATTTTCATTCATCTCTAATTGATTTTTGAATAATTCTGTATTTGGTTCGTGACCTATAGCTACAAAAACTCCTCCCATTTCTAAGGTTTTACTCTCTCCCGTTTTTGTATCTTTTAGAACTATTTGTTGAACTTTTTGATCTCCTTTGATGTCTTCAACTGCACTATTCCAATGAACCTCGATTTTCTCATTGTTTAGTGCACGTTCTTGCATGATTTTACTCGCTCTGAATGTATTACGTCTATGAACAATGTGAACTTTAGATGCAAACTTCGTGAGAAATGTTGCCTCTTCCATACATGAATCTCCACCACCAACTACTGCGATATCCTGATTTCTGAAAAATGCCCCATCACATGTTGCACAATATGAAACTCCTTTTCCACTGAATGTTTCTTCTCCTTCAATTCCAATTTTTCTTGGTGTTGCACCTGTACAAACAATTACTGCTTTTGCTTGATATTCTTCTGAACTTGTTAACACTTTGAATGGTTTTTCACGAAAATCAACATTGACCACAACATCATCTATAATTGAAGTGTTCATTCTTTCTGCTTGTTTCCTCATTGTTAGCATTAGATCTGGTCCCATAATTCCTTCATCAAAACCTGGGTAATTTTCTACGTCTGTAGTATTCATTAATTGTCCACCTGGCAAAAGTCCTGAAATTAATAATGTATCATGTCTTGCTCTTGCACAATAAATTCCTGCAGTGTATCCTGCTGGTCCTGCACCAATAATTATTACGTCGTATGATGTCTTTATTTTTTTTGGAAAATCTGGACTCTTTGGTTCATCGTTAGAACTACTTTCTTCCATAACTGTTGAATTCTCAACATTTGACATACTTCATTGAATCTATAATTGCAATTTAAATCAATTTAGATTTGATAAGATCTCACTGTGTTTTTTACATAGTTTGTTTATTTCAATTTGTGAGAATAAAAGATCCTTCTGCCAGTGAGCATTATTCAACCTACATTGAATATCTTCACAAAATGATTCTCCTGTTATATTGTAAAAAATGATTTGTAAGATATATCCTTCTAAAATTTTAGTCAGTCTTTTATCATTATATTCTAAAAATTTATCTTTGTATTTCTCTTTGGCAGGCTCTATTCCTAATCCTTGTGATTTTAATGACATTGCTTCAAAATAGTATTCTTTTGGCTTTGCTGGTGCCTCGATAATTCCTGTGGTAGAAACAATTCCTGGATTTGAACATATCACTGCTCTTGCATGATATCTTTCATCATTTTCATCAAATGTACATATCAGTCTATTTGTTAGAATGATATGTAATATGCTATTGTCTTTGTTAAGATATCTAAGAATTCTTTGTAATTCAAATCCATCATACATGAAAACTTGATTTATCTCTTCAGCATCTTCCACTTTTATTGTTGTATTCATTAATGAAGAATCTTGACATAATTTCTTTTCAAATTCAATTTCCATATTATTTGATTTATGCTTTGAAAATGAATTTTTAATATCTGTAATTCTACTATTTGCCAATTGATTAATATTTTCTACACTAAACTTCTTGAAAATATTTTCTTGTATCTCAATCTTAAATGAAAAGTTATATTCTAAAAATTTTCCCAATTGTTTAATATCAATTCCTGATATTGCTGGTTCTTTGTATAATATTATTTTTTTAAAGTTCAAATAGATTATTTTGGAATCTGATTCTCAAATTCTTTAATCTTTTGATCAGTTACTTCTGCTGCTTTCTTTCCAGAATATAACATTGAACCAAATGTTGGTCCCATTCTTGCCAATCCATGTGTTTCTGTTACTGACATTCCTGCTGCAACTAATCCTGGATACACTTCTCCGGTTTTATGCACTACATGCTCTTCACCATCTTCTACCCACATTGGATTCATTCCTTTCCATTCAACAAGTTGTCTATCCACTAATCTTTTTACTGCAACTGAATCGTGACCTGATGCATCAATAATCATTTTTGCTTCTAATGCAACCGGATCTACACATGTGATATTTCTCGGTAGTGCTGAAACTGGCATCCAATTTACAACAATGCCTGCAACTCTTCCATGTCTCATAACTAGGTCATCAAATTTTGTGAGATTCAAAAATTTTACTCCTGCATCACATGTAGCTCCAATTAATTTAGAAACTGCATGTGGTCCTGGTGTAAGGTATAGTCCTTCTCCAACTTTCTTATATGGAATGCCTAATTCATCCCAAATTTTCTGTGCTGGTGCACGTACTGTTACAGGATTCATCATGTATCCTCCTAACCAATATCCTCCGCCTAGATAGTTATTTTGTTCAATGACTTATACCTTGTAACCCATTAATGATAATTCTCTCGATGCAGTTAATCCTGCAGGACCTGCTCCGATAACTATGATGTCACTTTCTGCTCTATCCTGTAAAACATCGTAAAATTCTTTTGCTATTGCTCTTGTAATTTCTACTTCTTTTGCATCTGCAAAAATCTTATCTGGTCTTTGTTCGTTAACTGATTCTTGCATGATTTTTTTCACTCTCAAAGTCATTAATAGCTTTTGCTTGTTCAAAATTAGGTTATACTAACACAAACCGGCAAAAATGTATACTTTGTTTAGTTGTTGTGTGTAACTTACCCATATCAAAAACTTATAACCACACTGCGATCAAAATTATATAGATGGCACAACAGCTAAGACCATCAAAACCGGCTGATAAACAGCCCAAGATTGATTGGTCAAGAAGACAAGAAGCAGAAAATTTTGCTCAAACCGTGAAGCTATTCCGACAAGGCAAAATTGATCCTGACATGTTTCGAAGATTTCGTTTACAACATGGTGCATACGGTACACGTATGACTGATGATTATGCAATGGTTAGAATCAAAGTTCCTGCAGGACAAGTATATCCATATCAATTAGAAAAAATTGCCCAGTTAAGTGAAATGTATTCTATTGGTAGTGCACATTTTTCAACTCGTGAAAATATTCAACTTCACTGGGTAATTCTTGAAGATGTTTCTGAGATTATGCAATCACTTTCTGATGTTGGAATGACGTCTCGTGAAGCATGTGGTAATACCGTTAGAAATGTAATGTGTAGTCCGTTGTCTGGGGTTTGTAAAGATGAAATATTTGATGCAACTCCTTATGCTATAGCAATTGCCAGATTTATGCTTAGAAACCCAATATGTCAAGGTCTTCCACGTAAATTCAAATTTAATTTTACATGTTGTGAAAAACATGGAATGATTAGAATTGTTGATGTTGGACTTTTACCTCAAATACAAGAAATTGATGGTGAAAAGAGAAAAGGATTCAAAGTTTTTTTGGGTGGTGGATTAGGAAATCGTTCATTTGTTGGGCATCAACTAGAAGATTTTACACCTGTTGAAGATTTATTGTATACTTCAATGGCTGTAATTAGAATATTTGATAGATTGGGTGATCGAAAAAATATGGCACGAAATAGAATGCGCTATTTAGTAAATGACATGGGCTGGGAAAAATTCCAAAATCTTGTCTTAAAAGAAAGAGCTATTGTAAAATCTACACAGTCTGTAATTGTTAAATTGAATATAGATGAAAATATTGATGAAATAAAAAGACCAATTTCTGTTAGCGATGAATCTACTTCTATTCCTGATGGATTTGCAAGATGGGAAAAAACTAATGTTGAAAAACAATCTCAAAATGGATTTAATTCTGTATTTATTGGATTGGAATCTGGTGATATTACTGCCAATCAATTAAGAAGTGTTGCTGAATTAATTCGTGATTATTCAGCAGAAGGTTTCGCTAGAAATGGATTCTCACAGAATATTGTAATTCGTTATGTTCATGATGATCATCTTAAATCAATATATTCAAAATTACTTGAAACTGGTCTTGCAAAAACAGGTTCTTTGACAATGGCTTCTGCAGTTGGTTGTTCTGGTACCACTTCATGTAATTTGGCATTAACTAATTCTCATAGACTTGCAAAAGAGGTACAACGAAAATTTCTGGAACTAAAACTGGATGAAGACGATGATCTGAGAGATTCCACTATAAAGATTAGTGGATGTCCAAATTCCTGTGGGCAACATGAAGTTGCAACAATTGGTTTCTATGGAGGTGGTGGAAGACATGAAAATGAAATGTTCCCAAATTATACGATGTCTATAGGTGGTAGATTTGATGAAGGTTCCATGCTTGGTCATCACACTGCTCGTGTTCCTGTAAAACGTGTACTGCCAGTAATTCTAAAAATTATTGAATTATACAAAGAAAACAAACAATCTGACGATACGTTGGCTAAATGGATTGATAGAATTGTACATGGAAATGAATCTTCAAAAATTTCATCTGTTGAAGATATAAAAAATGAAATTAATTCTCTTCTAATCCCTCCTAAGATTGAAGATGAACCTGATTTTTACATGGACTATGGAAGTGACACCAGTTATCATACTGTAACTGGAAAAGGTGAATGTGCCGCATGATTGATTCTGATACGCCTATTATTGATTCTAAAACATTACGTAAAAAAATTGAAGATAACTCACTTAGAATTTTAGATGTTCGAAGAGACCAAGAATACCAGCAAGGTCATATTACAAATGCAGTGAATCTCCCATTGGCAAAACTTCTTGCAGATGATAGCGCAGAATCTATACAAAAAATTGCACAGGATTTAGGAATATCTGATGAAACATCAGTTGTCATTTATGATGATACATTCGGTGCATTATCTTCTCGAGTTGTTTGGGCATTACAATACATTGGACACAAAAATGTAAAATTACTTGATGTAACATTTACTCAATGGACAAATCTTGGTTATGAGATTTCTACTGATGTGCCTGAAATAAAATCTGTTACACACTCTGTAAAAATTAATTCTGAAATAATGGCAACTGCTGAATATCTTGAAAAAGTCAAAGAAAACAAAAATGTTGTAATTATTGATAATCGTGAACGACTAAACTATCTAGAACAACACATTCCTGGTGCAATAAACATTCCATATCGAACTCTTGCAACAGATGGAAAAATTCTTAGAACAAAAGAGGGAATGAAAAATCTTCTCAAAAATAGAGGAATTGATGAGGATGCTGAAATAATCACATATTGTGGAAGTGTGGGCACTCTATCAGGTCTTGCATATTACGCTTTGAAATCTATTGGATTACCAAATGTCAAATTATACGTTCATTCTTTTAAGGAATGGAAGAATCTTGAAAAACCAACTGATAAACAGGAAAATGCTAATTATTGGGATCTTTCAGCAGAGTAATTAAAATGAAAGATATCAATGACATAATGCCAAAAATCCCTGATATGAAATGGGGTGCTCTAACCAATAAGAAACCAACAAACAAAAAAATTGAAGAATTAAATAATTTACTTCCTCATAATGGACGTTGGCACACTGTCTATGAAGAAGATGATGTGTCAATTATTGATGGTATTCCAATTATAAAAAAAGATAAAGACTCTATGACTTAATTAATTCTGTGCAACGTTAGCTCTTAATTTTTTTGTAACTTGAATTTCTATTGTTTCAAATAATTCAAGCATTTTCTTTTTGTTATCAATTAGATAATCTTTACCTTTATCATCTAATCTGATTTTAAATAATCTAATTTCTCTATGTTCATCTAAAAATTCTTCAATCATTTGTTGTCCGCATTTAGCTGGATTAACAAATACATCAAAACTATCAATTGTTTTTTGCATATCTTCATTTTCTATTGCAGTCATTGTTGTTTGAATTGCTAAACCAATTTCTTTGAGATTTTTAACTGGTGTTGGAACTTTTCCAATTTCTTTTGGTCCAAGTATTCCACGTCTCTTTGCACCAATTTTTTTTGCAACATCAGGTACCAAATCATAAATTGGTATAATTTGATTGAATCCCTGTCTTTTTTCACTTTTAATAACAATCCCTTTCAAAATTAATTCATCTAATCCTTTGATTGTATCTTCTTTTCCTAAGAATGTAGTCCAAACAATAGCTCCAATTGTATGGTACCCTTGTCGTAGTGATTCAATTAAAACTACCTCGATTATTCGTTTGAATCCTTCCTCTGATCTTACATTAACAAAATCTTTATCTTTAACAGCTTTTCTTGCATTTTTAACATCAATTTCAATTGAACGTTTTAGAGCATCTAGTGAATCTGGTACTTGATTTAACATTGAAAGATAGCATGCTCTGTTATACCATGCCATGCCATATGTTGGATCTGAGTCTATCGCTTTTTCAACACAATCTAATGCTTTAGCATAATTCTTTTTCTCATAATTAACTAATGATTTGAGATTCCAAGCTTCAGGATTTGTTACATCAATATCCAAAATTTTATCATAAACTCTCATTGCCTCTGAATGATCATCTAAATGAAATCGTGAGTATCCAAGTTTCAGCATTGCTTCTACATCATTTGGGTCTGCTCTTAGTATCATCTCAAAACTTCTTACGGCTTCTTCTAATTTTTCATCCGCCATAAAATTAATACCTTTTTTGTATAGTCTATCTCGTTGATAATTTACATTAGTTAATCCAGTATCTTCTTTTTTACTAAGAAATCTATCTTTTTTTTCATCTTTCATAAAGTAAATTCTTAGATTTAACGGATAAATATTAAGCTGCTACTGGTGCTAAAATTACGCCTAACAAGGCTAGAAAATGCATTAAATACTAGATATTGAAAGAAACGATTATGCCATCATCTGAACATTTTACTGTTAGAGGACAATCGCCTTACAAGCAAAAAAATGGTGTTTTTGAAGTTGAGTTTGCCATAACTGAAGCAAAACCTACAAATGAACAAATCTCACAAAAATCGTTTCTTCCAATATGGCGTGAGAAATCACACCTTAATATAAAAAATGGAGAATTTGAAGCTACTTTAGGTTCTCAAGCAAATCCATTACCTGAAAAAATTTTTACATTTGCCAATGTTTGGATTATTCTTGTAGATCAATTTGCATCCGTTGGGTCATCATTTGAATTTCAAGTTCCTGAAACAATGAGACAAGTCTCTCAAAAACCAAAATCCGAATTAACTAAATCAAAAGTAAACCCCTCATCTCGTTCTTCTAGCATGGGCTCAAAAGGTTCTCCTGGCAAACCCGGTCCTGATGGTGACAAAGGTGACAAAGGTGACAAAGGTCCTGCTGGAGACAAAGGTCATGTTGGTGAAAAAGGAGTTACAGGTGACAAAGGTGACAAAGGTGACAAAGGTTCTCCTGGTCCAAAAGGTGACAAAGGTGACAAAGGTGAAAAAGGTCTTACAGGTGACAAAGGTGACAAAGGAGAACAAGGTAGTCATGGCTTAACTGGAGAAAAAGGTCCAACTGGTTCACAAGGTTCTTCTGGAGATAAAGGACTAACTGGTTTACGTGGTGACAAAGGTGAAAAAGGTCCAACAGGTCCACCAGGTGTTCAAGGTGACAAAGGAGTACCTGGTCCTGTTGGTGAAAGAGGTGACAAAGGAGTTACTGGTCCAATGGGAGAAAAAGGTCCCACAGGTCCACAAGGTCCACAAGGAGAAAAAGGAAAAATTGGAATCACAGGACCAATTGGAGAAAAAGGTC
>Ga0208764_10001822_pt1 | contig 13597 bp, 12 predicted proteins | sample ETNtaG_18_FD_185762 | JGI IMG/M metagenome (GOLD analysis project Ga0208764, IMG submission 185762) | Marine microbial and viral communities from oxygen minimum zone, Eastern Pacific Ocean - ETNP201302SV91 (SPAdes) (version 2) | ecosystem: Environmental > Aquatic > Marine > Oceanic ... | reverse complement strand
ATTGCTTTGTCAACAAAAAAACCAACATATGTACTAGATCCTTACTTTAATGAATTAAGAGATGTTACAAAGTTTGCTGAAACTTTGGAGAAAAAAGCAACCTTAACAATTTTCAAAGCAGCAGATGCACAAACATTTGGAATAATTGTTGGTCTCAAGGAAGGTCAATTTGCACAAGTAACAGCATTAAAATTTAAAAAAGAGTTAGAGCAGGAAGGAAAATCAGTTCAATTAATTGCACTTACAGATATAACAAATGAGAGACTGAAAAACTTCACAGGAATTGATGCATTTATTCAGGTTGCGTGCCCCAGAATCTCCACAGATAATCAATTTGATAAACCAGTTTTATCTACACCACAGGCAACTGCATTGTTAAAATTATTACGAAATGAAGAACTTGACAACTATTTCGAGATACCCCATTGGCTTTGATGAAAAACAAATAATAGTCATAGAAGTAAAAAATATTCGATGGCAGACGAACTTACAATACCAGGAGATAAGGTTGCAACGATAGAAGAATACCTCCCAGGCGAAAATACATTTGAAGATGGAGAGATAATAAGATCTTCCTCAATTGGAATTAAAGAATTAAACAGAGCAGAACAGCAAGTATCAATACAAAATAAAACATCTATTGGTGTTCCAAAAATAGGTGATATCATTATAGGAACTGTTGAGGCCACTTTAGGCTCAATGATTGCAGTATCAATTGGATATATCAATGGTACCAAAATAGAATCAAACATCGAATGTATTTGTGTAACTAGACATTTAAGGAAAAAAAATGTCGCACTAGTAAAAGATATTGTTAGATTGAAAATTCTCAGCCATGTCAATGGAACTATTCATGCTTCAATTGATGAACATGATTTGGGAGTTTTATTTACAAAATGTAGAAAATGTTTTGGATCTGTGGTGAAAATTCGTGATGCAGTAAAATGTAGTGAATGTAATTGGATAGATGATCGTAAATTATCCTCCGACTTTGAAAATGCTGATTTTCTAAAATTTGATAAATATAATGAATAAAATTTCATTTCAGGGAGAAAATGGTGCATATAGCCAAAGTGCAGCACAAAAAAACTTTCATGAGAAAATAGAAACAATCTCTTGTTCAACCTTCAAACAAGTTATAGAACATACTGAAGCAGAAAAAACAAATTATTCTATCTTACCAATTGAAAATTCTATTGAAGGAACTGTAGGTGAAAGTTATGATGCACTATATTCATCAAATCTTTATGCTGTAGGAGAAATATATCACAAAATAGAACATTGTCTGATTGGAAATGGTAGTTTAGAAGATGTAGATACAGTTTATTCACATCCTCAGGCACTGGGACAATGTAGAAATTTTTTACAGAATTATTCCTACAAGACAGTTCCAACTTATGATACTGCTGGTAGCGTGAAAATTATCAAAGATCTGGAAAAAAACAATGCTTGTATAGCAAGTAGAAATGCTGCTCATATTTACAATGTGCCAATAATAAAAGAAAATATAGAAAATGAGTCAAATAACTATACTCGATTTCTAATTCTCTCAAAAGAAAAAAAAGATGTGACTGGTAAAGACAAAACATCAATAATCTTTTCTATTAAACACGAACCTGGTACATTATACCAAATTATTAAACGATTTTCTGATCATCAGGTAAATTTAACAAAAATAGAATCAAGACCTAAAATTGGAACAGCATGGGAATACAACTTCTATGTAGATTTTATTGGTCATGAATCAAATGAAAATATCAAACAAATTCTAACAGAATTAAAAGAAGACACGTCATTTCTAAAAATTATTGGATCTTATCCCATCGCAGAATTATGTTAGAAGCCTTTAGGTTTCCTAGCACTAAATCCAGCACTGAATCCAATTACTACAATTCCCGCAACAATTACTAAAATTGAGTAAGTAAAAAACAGTGGATCTCGTTCTAATTCAAATTTATAATCTTCAGTAAACTCAGAATCACCAGTATTTTGTATTATAATAGTTATTTCACCAGATGTAGTAGAAGTCCATGAGAAGCTTGCTTTATCCTTAAAACTTTGATCTACATCATTAGTTGAATTTGGTGTTATGATTTTAATATCAAATGTGTCTCCAGTGACAGTTATAGATTGAGACGAATTTTCTGGTGCAACAAACTGAATTTTATCCATATTACCAATTCCAAATGTTACAGAATCTTCTTGTATTTCATTTGGAGTACTTAGTGAATCAATCATTGAAGATGCACCAAGAATTGAGATTATACTTCCGATTATAAGACCTATTATAGTAAATTTATTTAACATAACAAAACTGGATTCTAAAACAATAAAAAACTAACTACACCGATTATCTCCAATCATCTCTATAACCATATCTGGTTCCGTATGTGTAATCAGATCTATGCAATTTTTTGTATAAGAACCCAAGTGCAAGACCCAAAACAAATCCACCTATATGCGCAAGATATGCAACTCCACCACCTGCAACACCAAACCCACCTATGAAGAATGGCAACAAGTTTTGAAAGATAAGCCAAAATGGTAAAAAGTACATTGCTTTGATGTGTAGCATCCTCCAAAAGAATCCCAACATAAGAAAAGTCATAACTCTTGCACGTGGAAAAATTACAAGATATGCTCCTAGTATTCCAGAGATTGCACCTGAAGCACCAACAGCAGGAATTCCACTTCCTGGATCACCCATAACATGAATCAGACCAGCTCCTATTCCCCAAAGCAAATAGATGCCAAGATATTTTATTTTTCCAAATTTTGCCTCAATGTTATCACCAAATATCCATAAGAACAACATGTTACCACCCAAATGCATCAAACCACCATGCATGAAAGTTGAAGTTAGCAACGAAAGTTCTGGAATTGCAGGACAACTAACTATGTTAACACCAGTATCAATACCACTAATTTGTCCTGTAATACAACCAGGAACAGCTCCCCAATTCAAAAACATATTCATTGCTTGCATGTTTGAAAATTCAAAAAATTGTCCAGTTACAGCAACTTCAGCAAAAAAGACAATCACATTGATAATTATTAATGCAATAGTAAGTCTTGGTTTAAATCCTGGCGGGTGTGGATTTTCGTCTTTTAATGGTAACATTTGACAATCAACATTGGCTAGAATTTCTATAATAGTATTAAGATAATATTTAATTGATTGAAATTATTCCTTCATTAATTAAATACTGAATCGCATTTACATACGCAGAATCTGGAATTTCTTCGTTAGCCCACCAACCAGCAGTGTTTTTTACCCAATCAGGAATTACTGCATCCTGCTTTTGTGCATCACTTTCAGTAACTGGTATAACAATTATACCAACATTGATCATATACTCAATTCCATCAGCATATGTATTATCATCAAATTCGCCAGCTACCCACCATTTGGCATGATCTTTTATCCATGCGGGAATTGAAACAACATCTGATTGTTCATCCTCTAAAACAATAAATGCAAATTCTGTTGCTTGACCACTACCTGAAATATTTGAAAATCTTGCAACAATAACACCAGTTTCTTCATTAGAGAATGTATAGTCTGTGTGATCTGCTCCAATTTTTGCATAATCTGATTTTGAAAAAATTTCTTTATTATTTTGTAATAATGTAAATGTGTAATCAGAATCTCTGATTGGAGCTAAAGAATATGGATCACGAAATGTATAGATAAATTTGGTTTCTACATTAGGTTTGATTTCCTTTGGATCCCAAGCCAAATCAACCTGATATTCTTCACTTAATGTGTATGCACTTATTGGAAATTTAATTTCATCTCCTTGTCTTAGAATCAATTCCAAAGTATTCGGAATCTCAATATTGGTATCTTTCATTTGAGTTTTTATGTATCTCAAGTGATCTTTTAGTAAAACAAAGTGTACAAGCCTACTTTCCTCTTCAGAATAATCATCAATAAAAATAGATGATTTGAAAAGTTCAATGCCATTTGCAGTACCAAAATAATTTGGAGCCAAAAAAGATACAAAATTTTTTGGAAACATTATTTCTGTATGAACAACACTTGTATGAGAAATATTTTGTTCGCTCCAATCAAATGGAATTATAATTTTTGCTGTTTGTTCAGTTTGATTATAAACAAATCTTGCTATACTATCATAATATGATTTTACTCTAAATTCAACTGGAATCTGTTCAATAGTTTGAGCGTGATGTGTAATTTCTTCAATACTAATCTGATTTTCAAACTCTAAGTTAGTTATTATTCCATATTCATCTTCTGCATTAATTATTACATTAAAAGTAAAAATTCCATTTTTGTCTGTGTTTAGATCTAAAACAAGTAATCCTTCTTGCTCAAAAAAAGAATCAACTAGAATTAATTTATTATCATTGTATAACTCAATCTCAAAATTTATGTTTTCTATTGTTATTTTATTTGTCCTATCGTATGCATGTATCTGAAAAAATTTTTTAGTTAATTCATCACTATCTAACATTAAATGTTCAACAGTTAATCTGATGTCTCTATCGTCTACTTTAACAAATAGTGATGATTCAATTCCTGTTCCGTGACCAAAAGCAGGAATTAATAATGAAATTGAGATTATACTGAGTAATAATGTATAATGAATCTTCATGATTACAAATATTTTTGACTATTATTGTAGTTAACTAACATGAATGATTTTGTATTAATCTTCAGATTTTTTATTAATCATTTCATCAATCTTGCGTTTGTCTCTAATACTTTTTACATAAAATAGGGCTGTGACAATTATTCCTGCTGAAACTAATGGTGCAACTATTTCCACATATTTTATTTCAAATGTAGGTGATTCTTGTAAAATAGTTGTTTGACCGGGAACAGAACTAATTGAAACTTTACCTATCTTTGCACCACGTTGTTCAACAAACCAAATATCTCCGTTATCATCAGCTGTTACAAATTGTGTAAATGAACCTTCAGTTGGAATTATAACTTCACTAATTCTATTGTTGTACGGATCATGTACAATAAGACTATCAACAACATGTTGTGCAGCCCAGATATTGTCATATTTGTCTAAAACCATTCCAAATGGTAATGATTCTGAATTTGGAATGTTAACTTTATCAAAACTTTCTAGTATTGGATTGAATTTTGTAATTGATGGACCTAAGTGTTCTGCAATCCAAATGTTTTCTTGCTTATCAATCATTAATGCAAATGGTTCTGCAAGAGATCCCTCAGTAGGAGTAAATTCTGTAATTTGCTTTGTTTGCCCATCAATCATTCCAAGATTTCCTACGAGAGATTCTGCAAACCAAACATTGTTAGAACTATCAATCACAATTGCAGTTGGTCCTGCATCTGGAGTTAATGTATTATGAATATCAAATTTTTTGGTCTCCTGATCATATTCTAGTAAAATACTTTGATCCATTATGGCAACCCAAACATCATTGTCGTGATCAATTGCGACAGATGTAGGAATTGATCTTTGATTAACTAATGTAAACTGAGGTAGTGGAATAATCTCAAACTCTTCTGTTTTTGGATCAAAGTTTCCAATTTTGGAATTCGGTGTATCAGTAAACCAAATTTTTCCATCTTTATCCATATCCATAAAAATCGTGGTTAAACCACTAAATGTGTAGGAAGTAAACTTCTCATCATCTATTGAAAACTTCCATAATCTTGGTTTTTGTGCATCTGATATCCAAATGTTTTTCCCATCATACACAGGATACAACGGTGCAGTGTCATCTGCAGGTATCTCATACTCTGTAACTTCGGTTCTCATGTCAGATAATGCAGGCTTTATTCTAACGTCAAACAACACACTCTCATTTGCATTCTCTGTTCTTTGTGCTTCTAATTCTATTTGCCAAATTCCTGCAAAACTAAAAGTTGGCTCTGCAGAATATTTTGTAAAAATATCTTGCCCAGATATTTTATTCTCAGTTACTTCTGCCTCAATTGATGCTATACTTCTAGATGGATTTGAAACTTTGATCTTTAAACTAGAAATATCTGAAAGTGGTTGATCATCTAGTCCTAAAACTATAACATTAATTTGATTTACTCCAATCCCAACTGGTGCAACAGTAACATCAAATCTTGCATTTTCCGAAAACAATGAAGACTCATACCCAGTCATTCCCTGTTCTGCACTAACTGATTGAATCTCTCCAGCAGGTAGAGATGAATTTACTAACAAAGCAACAACGGCAAGTAATGCAATTCCCAAGCCTGCTTCAAATCTTAATGGTCTTTTTAATTTTTTAAAAACTGAAGTAGATTTCAGGTCTTTTTTGGCTTGCTGAATGAATCTAATTTGATAGAATCCTCCAAATGAAATCATTACAGACGCAATTGCAATCTTTAGCATGATTAACTTTCCATATGTAGAGTCAGTAAGTGAGGAAACATTACTATCTAAGAACCAAAGTAGTGTTGGTCCAGTAATAATTAAAATTCCTAATGAGATTATTATCATTGCTGAAAATCTTGGAATCAAACTGATGGTAATTTTATCCCTAACAATCCCATCCAATTTTGTAATAGATGGTAAAACGACAAATCCTAAGAAAATTACACCGCCGATCCAAATTGATGAAAGCAGGTTGTGTACATAATCTAAAATTATTGGTGGAACCATCTCGGTTGATGCACCATGACCCATCATTGTAGTTGTTGCAATTAATGCAAGCGCAAATACAAGCATTGGTAATTGTGTCTTGATTGAAACTTGATTTTTTCTTTCTATCCAAAACCATATTCCAATCAGAATTATAGTAAGAATCATTCGTGTAAGCCATGTGTGACCAAACGTAGTTTGAATTACATCAAGGGGAGATGTTTCAAGTCTCCACGTTTGAACACCTAGCATTATAAAATTAGAAGCAAATACCGAAATTATTCCAAAACCAATTACTTTTGAGAATTTTGCTTTAAAGGAACTTTCAATTAGAGCAATTTGTTCTTTGAATCTTGTTTGTCCAGTTGACCAAATTACAATTGATGCAATTATTCCTCCTAATACAATAGTTTGGCCAACTAATCCTGGAAATCTTGCAATTGATTCAGGAATAAATGTTGTTTCTGATTGTTCTTGTGACTCAAATAATGATGCATCAATTTGCACATCACCTACACCAAAAATAATTGCAGCATGTACTAAATGCCCATCAACCTTTGATAACACCTTACTTGCAATTGTATAGACACCATCTTCTAATGGTGATGTGGTGATTACAAGTGATGATTCTGCATTATAGTATGTCGTGTCACGATTGTCTACTTGATTTCCGTTGGAATCATAAATTTTTAATTCAGAAAAATTAATCTCTACTGCCTCGGAATAATGAGTAATTATTTGTGTTGTACCAACAGCAGCATTTTGCCCCTGTGATGGTTCTGAGTCTAGAAGAAATGGATGTCCATATGCTAGTGGAAATCCTATCAATAACAAGAATGGAATTAACCAAATTATTTTCAAGTCTATGTAAAAGCTAGGTGCTCATAATTTAAAGAATTGTGACTTCGAAAATTGTACTATCTTAGTAAAGATAATAACATGTGCATTTGTCTTGGAATCGTGAAAAAATATTTTGTTTTATTAGCAGCATTACTTGTAATTGGAACAGGCTTTTCTGCTGCACACGCACATACCACAGTTGAGGTTGGTTCTTATGAAATTGAGGTTGGATGGCAAGACGAACCTCCAGTAGTTGGAATCCTAAATGCCATAACTGTTGACATTAGGGAACCAAATGAAGAAACTGGAGCATACAAAAATATTTCAAATGGATTTCGAAGCATGGATGCAACTGTAATGTCTGGCGGTGCCGCCAAAGTTCTTGACATTAACTCAGATCCTAGTCCTGGGCACTATTATGCAAAAATTATCCCAACAACGACTGGTTCTATGGAGGTAAAAATTAAGGGAGATCTTAATGGTACACCTGTAGATGTCATAGTTCCAATAGAAGATGTTGAAAGCACATCTGTACTTGATTTTCCACCATCTTCTAGTTCTGCCTCAGGGCAAGAAATTGGCGCCTTGAAAAATGCCCTTTCTTCATTACAAAAAGATGTCTCTAACATAAAATCAAATGTTGGTGATGTTAGTCTAACTTCTGATGGAATTAGTATAGAGTCAGCATACAACTTTGGTGTTTTTGGTTTGTCACTTGGTGCAGCAGCTGTTATCATTGCAATTATAGCAATGCTTAGAAGAAAATAAAAAAAGAAAAAAGAAAAGAAGTTTTGGTTTAGAGTTTTGGCATTAAACTAACTCTTGACTTTGCAGTTATTACAATTATTGAAGTAATTGCTACTACAAGAATCAATGCAGCTATTGTACCAAATTCTGGAACCACTTGTACATTGTTCGTTGATCCGATTGGACCAGTCATTTCGTCACCAGGCATTCCAAATCCTTGGAATGTAACTGCTACGTCAACTGGATTGTCATCAGATGCGTCTGCACTAAGTGTTACATCATGACTTGATTCACCAGTATGAGAGTGTACACTATCTTCGTACAATGTTTCACCACCATGTGTGACTACAATGTCATAATTAGTGTGTTCTGTTCCCATTCCCATTCCGTCAAGAATTGTAACATCAATTGTTATTCTGTCACCTGCACTTGCAGTTTCTGGAGCACTAATTTGGATATCAACTACGCTTGGTGTTGATGCCATTTCCATTGAACCATGATCATCATCATGTTCTTCTTCAGCGGCTCCTGCTGCTTCAACAATTACTAATCCTGTCATCCATGGATGAACCATACAGAAGTAAGGATACTCACCTGGCTCATCAAGTATAACTGAATAACTCATTCCAACCATTACCAAACTACTGTCCCAAGCACCGCTTGGACCGTCTGTTGGTGTTCCTGCAGTTGATGTATGTGCAGCAGTGTCGTTATTTGAAAAAACGACTTCGCCACCAGCATCAATTGTTACAGTTGCTGGAATAAAGCAATCTGGTTCACAACCAGGGGTTGATGAACCTGCAGCATTTTCAACTACTGCCTTTGCGTGGTCTCCATATGCACTAGGTGCAGCTGCAGCCATAGAAGCAATAGCGAAAAGAACGAATAACGAACCTATAGTTTTCGTTTTCATTGAATTTGATTATGCCTAGGTTAATAAAAATGATCTTAGTTAATCCCGGTCAAAAATTGTACTATCTTGGTTTTTATTCTCTTCTCAAAATCGCAAATTATGAAAATCATTGTTTTATTGGCAATTTTAATAATTTCTCCAATTTTGGCTTCAAATGCATTTGGACATCAAGTTGATGCTATTGGTGATTATAGAATTCAGATTGACTGGAAGAACTGGCCAGTAGTTGCGGGTGAAGCAAATGCAATAATTGTTTATGTTAGTGAAATGGACAAAAGTCTTGAGCCTGTAGACCAAGAGTTTGTTTCTGAAAAAGGTATAGTAGGATTGAAAAAAACTTTGAAAATAAAACTTATTGTTGATGATGCAAGCATTACATTACCTTTAGCACCAACTAATGTTACTGGTATGTATGAGGCTCCTATCACCCCAACATTTTCTGGATGGTCACAACTAAACTTTATTGGAACAATTAATGATACTACAATAAATCTAACATTACATCCTAAGAAGGTTGAAGACCCATCATTTCTCCAATTTCCTTCAGTTGAATCAAATCAAGTAGAAATTGAGGATTTTAACAGAGAGATTAATGATCTGCGTGGTGACATTAGAGAATTACAAGAAACAGTTAACGAATTGAAAGAATTTGAGGAGGAAAAAGATGTATGGAGTGGCTATATGATAATTGCTGCTATAGGATTAGGTTTTGCTGGAATAGCAATTGGTGTTGCATCATTTGCAAAGAAAAAATAATTTTACTTTCTAAGTTTTTTACTTAATGCAATTATGACAACTGCTGGTGCTACAAAGTACATTCCAATGTTTAGCATGATGATTCCAATTCCATAGCCTAACATTTCCTGTTCTGTATCAATGTCAACATAATTGAGTATGGTTAATGATGCGAGTAATGGTGTAAGACCAACCTTCACTGCTTCTTTGAAAACTGGATTTTCTCTTTCATAGTCTGCTATTGCTGGTGAGAATGTGTAGTAGAATTGATTGAATGCTGTCATGAATGATGTGCCAGATTGTGTTTGTAGTACTGTGTTATCACGAATCTCTCTCAAGAATTGTACCTGTGGTGCCATTTCACTGCCATATGCTGCAGTTGCAATTAGACAGCCACCGCCTTCGGTAGATTCATCTTCGGTAGATTCATCTTCGGTAGTTACTATTTGCTCTTCTCCAACATTAATTGTAAAAACAGTTGTCTCTAATGGAATTGGTTGGAATAATATTCCCTCCATCTCAATTATTACCATGTGTTCACCTAATGATGTAAACTCTACAGGAATCTTAACTTCTCCAAGTGAGGTATGTGTCAATGGAATTGGTCCAAATATGTTCTCACCGTCTTTTACTACTTTAACCGTATAGTCAATATGTTCTTGAATCTTATTTGTCATGGGATTTATCCAACCTATGTACAATTTTGATATAGAATCTGACTTTTCAACTGATAATCCAATTTTCAATGTTCCCTGCTCTGATGACACGATTTGTTCATAATCTTCTGGAAGGAGAGGTGTAGCAGCAAATGCTGGAGACACTAAGAATGGTACCAATAATAATGCAAATAGAATTTTCATAGTTTCATGAAAGAAAATTGATAATAAAAATTATGATCCTCCCGTGATTAGATTTTGTCGAATCATTAAATAGGGATTTTCAAGTAGTCTACGTATTGTACTGCAAAATTTTGATATTGTCACTAATTGCAATTACCACAGTACCATTCTTAGTTGATAATGTATTTGCACATGGACTTGGTGGTGATGTGGCACCTCCATTAAGTTTTGGTGGAATGGAGGTAACAGTATTTACACAACTTGATCCTTCAGACATTACCGTAGGTAAGGTAGAATCTGCAAATCTTTCTGTGAGATTTTATGATACATTAACTGATGTTAATCTTGATCAGGTTACATATCGTGTTGAGTTGTGGCGTGCAGGTGACCTTTTGGCACGAAGTTTGTTTTATGACAAGGATGGTACGCTAGACATCGAAATCAAACCAAAATTTGGTTGTAGTGCAGATAAGTTATGGAAATGTACACAATATTATGGTGAGATAGAAGGAACAAGTGGCGGTTTGTTTGCACGAGGTGATGGTAGACCAGTAGTTGATGGACCAATTTTTGACAAAGGTGGATTATACAATATTAAAGTAGACATTGAAGGTGCAACTAGTCCAAAGGTTATGGTTGCTGAACCATTAAGTTTTGAAACATTTGTTAGTATTGCACAAGAACAAAATTTTCTCATACAAACTGCATCAGCACAAGAGCTTCCTGTTACTGTAAAGACATACTATGATGATGTAGAAAACTTTGCATACAACAAATCTTCACATAAAATTTCATTTAAAATGCCATTTGATTGGACACCAGAATATGTAGAACTTGTACAAGTAGTACATCAAGAGATACGTGTACCAAAATCATTTGATCCTTACAGTGCTGAAACTTCCTTTGTAGGATATGTAGATGGAGTTAAAGTTGATCAAAGAGCTCTTCTAATTGATCCATATTCATCAGAAACTGAAAATATTGTACACTTTTTGATTACAGGAAATGAACTAAAGCGGATTAATGATGAATTAGGTATCAGTCACCAAACAAGTGGGGAAATGTTTTTTGAATTAATGCCAGAAGGTGAGGTCCAAAAAAATTCATTTAATGTAACTTTTGAAAATGGATATACCGCCTTTATTGCTTGGGATACAAAATATGGTGCAGGACAGGAAATCCCATTTGAATTCTCATTTTTCAATGCAGATGGTGAGTTGGTAAAGGATGCAATTTACGCATTCGCGCTATCAGATCCACAAGGAAAACAATTCAATGTTGTAACAGGTGATAATCCAGAGCAATTCGTTGGTGTTAAATCACTTGAAGGAATATCCACAGAACCAATTTACATTCCAACTGAAGGAATGTACACACTTTATCTTACTCTCACAGGTGAAGGATTTTTCAATTATGATACATTTTATCCTGGACAGCATATCTTTGAAGTAGGTTCTGCAGGCGCGTCTACTTCCAATTCAACTGTTCCGGTCTCTAATGTAGTTTCAATTCCTGATTGGGTGAAAAACAACGCTGGATGGTGGGCAGCAGGTGAAATTGATGATAATACATTCGCTAATGGAATTGAATACATGATTAAAGTTGAGATTATCTTAGTTCCAGTAACTGAAAGTGGTGCTGAAAAACAAGATGCTGTAATTCCTGATTGGGTCAAAACCAATGCTGGATGGTGGGCAGCAGGTGAAATTGATGATAATACATTCGCTAATGGAATTCAGTATTTGATAAAAGAAGGAATAATTGCAGTTTAGGTTCTTAGAAACCGTCTTTATTAAGAATTAAACCAAGTAATGCAGCTCGTGTAAACTTTCCATACTCTGCCTGTTGAAAATACCTTGCATGTTTTGATGAATCAACATCTGAAGAAATTTCATCTAATCGTGGTAATGGATGTAAGATAATTGCATCATCTTTCATCTTTTTAATTATATCTTGACCAATAACATAACTTCCCTTTACTTTCATGTATTCTTCTTCGTCAGGAAATCGTTCTTTTTGAATTCGTGTAACATATAGAACATCTAGGTCTTCTATGTATTCATCAAGACCAGTGGATTCTGTATATGATAATTCTTTCTTGATATCATAAGTCGAGTCAGAGCGAATTTTTAATGATTCAGGGGATATCAGATGAACATCAACATCATAATTTCCTAGTCCATACAATAATGAATATACTGTTCTACCATACTTGAGATCACCAATAATTCCAATCTTTAATCCATCGATTTTTTTCTTTTCCTTTCTTATTGTAAATAGATCCTGTATAGCTTGAGTTGGATGCTCTTCAGTACCACTTCCTCCATTAATTAGTGGTTTTTCTGAAATTTCAGCTGCATATCTGCTTGAACCGTCCAATGAATTTCTTAAAACCAAAACATCGGAATAACCAGACATTATTTTTACAGTGTCCGCAAGGCTTTCGCCCTTTTGAATTGATGAAGAAGTTGCATCCGCAATTCCAAATGAAGTTCCACCAATCAGTGCCATTGCAGCCTCAAAACTAAGACGAGTTCGTGTGCTTGGTTCAAAAAATAAATAGCCTAATGCTTTACCTCTGGCTATTTCTCGTCTTTGGGATGATTCCATTTCAATGATTTTGTTTGTTTCAGAATAAATTATTTCAAGTTGAGCCTTGTCAAGATCCTGAATTGAGATTATATCCTTATTGAAGAAATTGTTCATCCTTCAACCATTTATAGAGCCAGATATACAAACCATACTAATGGAACAGTCTGACCTCATTGTTAGGCGTATCAAAGATGGTACAGTAATAGACCATATCAACGAAGGTAAGGGTCTTCAAGTTCTACAGGCCTTAGATATTGATGGTAGAAGGGGAAATGTCATTACTATTGCTCTAAATATGCCCAGCGGAAAGCTGAAAAAAAAGGACATGA
>Ga0208764_10001820_pt1 | contig 13611 bp, 6 predicted proteins | sample ETNtaG_18_FD_185762 | JGI IMG/M metagenome (GOLD analysis project Ga0208764, IMG submission 185762) | Marine microbial and viral communities from oxygen minimum zone, Eastern Pacific Ocean - ETNP201302SV91 (SPAdes) (version 2) | ecosystem: Environmental > Aquatic > Marine > Oceanic ... | reverse complement strand
ACGGTTGTTATGTTCTCATCTACTCCTAGTTCTGCGTGAGTCATATGATGGGTTGAACCTACAGGTCCACCATGTGTACAATGTGTTGCAGCGCCAGAATTAGGATCATAGCTGAAGACCATGTGCAATGGCCATTCTACCACGTTCCAGTCATCATCATTTTGATGCAACCACCATCCATCAGGATGAGTGTCATGAACTTTGTTGTCTAACCAATCCATGGTTCTATTGACCTGTGTTTGGATGTAGACTGACTGTAGGTTAAAACCAAGGTCTGTTGCGTGCAGGTTGTCTGCTTCTGAAACTCCATTGTTATCAATTTGATATTGAGTAGAGTCATCCATCCAGCGACTTTGGTCAGCGATCATTGTATCACAGTATGTTGTGACCACATCATTGGTGTCCGTTACATCCCAACACCATGGCTCCATGGCAAACATGGTCGTCAACTCTTCAGTATCAAAGAAGGCATTGTTATTGTAGTGGATGTTTCTGTTATTATTATCCCAGCACCAGCCTCTTGCAAGGAGTGTACTATCTGTACATTCGCCTTGGTGAAGAGTTGCCATTTTACCATGACCACCAGCCCAGTTCAGTGTTGGACCTTGTCCATGTGAATTATGGGTCTGACCTGTGGAAACAGTATTGACAAATAGGTTGTTCGTAAAACGGGTATTGTTACCATGTCTGTAGAACTTGACCCAGTCAGTGATGTTCACAAATGTGTTGTGATCAATGACGATTGGGTTATAACCAGGGATGACACCATTGTCATAGATAACCATGACCTGTCCGTGACATCCTTCTACGGTATTGTTCTGAACCTTAAGTTCTTTCCAAGTACCGGTCCAGCCGCCACCGCCGCCCCATACGAAGCCGCCCCACCACATTCCACCACCGTATACAGTGAACTGTACCGCAGTGTTATTGGTAAGGTGCAAGCGTTGAGCAGTGCCAAAGTTAAAGTAACTAATGATCTGATGATGGACTGATGTCACATGATCAACGACCACAGTATTATTTTCACCATAGGTCGATAGAACACCAAAGAGTGATCCTGTTTGACCAGCAGCAACCCCATTGAAGAGGATGTTCCTTATGGCATATGTTTGAGTATGTCCGTGTGTTTTTACATGGTTCTGTGGCCATCCTGTAAACTGTAGGTTGCCATCGTCACCAGCAATCGGTTGTACCGTTGCTGGATGCTCACCATCCCCATATGCAGCACCAACCAACTCACAACTAGTACTTAAGTTTACTTCAGAAAGCTGTAAGTAAACCTTGTTGGCCGATAGGACATAAACATCATGCGCTTGTTCTCCGGTTTCCGTTGTATCACCATGGATGAAAGTTTCCATTTCACCCGGTGTTCCTGTCCAAGGAACATCTACTGATGTTTGTGCAACGATAACCATCGGAATGATAGCACATGCTATTAGGATGCGATTTAATATCGATTTTTGCATCTGTTTTACTCCATTTGTTATTGTTTTATTAATATCTTCTCGAGAAGAACTAACTATTGTCTTATAATGTAATAACAATATATAGTATAGTTCATTTAAGATATATATATTATAAGAACAAACTGATTCTCCATACAACCTATTTTATAAAATTATTAAACTTCGGTTTCAGGGCAATAAATTGAAAAAAAATACAAAGATCGCTCAAGATCTGAATGATGGTTGGGAACTAAGATCTGATAATGAAAATGACTGGATAGTCTCGAAGGTTCCAGGAAATGTCCATCTGGATCTCATGAGAAACCAGCGTATTCCAGATCCGTTTTTTGGTGAGAATGAGTCTGATCTACAGTGGATAGCAGATAAGGACTGGACCTATAAGGTGACCTTTGTCCCAGATAAGGAGATCCTAGATAAAAGAAATATTGAACTTTTCTTCCATGGTCTAGATACCTATGCTGATGTCTATTTGAATGATACGAAGGTGATCAGTGCAAATAACATGTTCCATCCTTGGAGTGTTGATGTTAAAAAAATCATTGAAAATGGCACGAATGAACTGGTTCTGCATTTTCGTTCTCCACTGAAGGAAGTGTCTTCTCTCATGAGTGCTCTTGAACACAGTCTTCCTGCAGATAATGATCAGGCAGGTAAGACCAGCCCGTTTACCCGAAAGGCACCTTATCACTATGGATGGGACTGGGGCCCTTGTTTTGTGACATCAGGAATTTGGAAGGATGTGGAGCTTATTGGTTGGGATGATTGGTTCGTGGATGATGTCCACATCATGAACAAAAAAGTTTCCAATGAAATAGCCGAATTATCCATTGAGTTAATGATCAATTCTGCGACCGATAATGATGTTTCAGTTACGGTAGAAGAGTCACGTACTGGTCTAAAGATCGAACATGGATTCACGATAGTGCCTGGATCCAACGATCTTACCTTCACCATGTCCATCGATGATCCAGACTTATGGTGGCCAATAGGGCATGGCGACCAACCACTTCATGATTTTCTCATCACTGTGCAGACAAAGGATGAGCTACAGCGATTTAAGCGTAAAATTGGTATCCGGGACATTAATATCAAGAGAGAGCAAGATCAAAAAGGGGAATCCTTTGAGGTTCACGTAAATGGAATGCCGATCTATTCAAAGGGCGCGAACTGGATTCCAGCAGACTCCTTTGTTGAGCGATTGACCCGTTCAGATTATGAAAGATTATTGAAGGATGCGACCCGCGCGAACATGAATACCTTGCGGATCTGGGGTGGAGGTATCTATGAGCCAGATCATTTCTATGAACTATGTGATGAGATGGGGATCATGGTCTGGCAGGATTTCATGTTTGCATGCTCAATGTACCCTGCGCATGATTCATTTCTCAGATCGGTTGAAAAAGAAGCAAGACATCAGGTTGATCGTTTAAAGCACCACCCATGCATCATCCTATGGTGCGGTAATAACGAGGTAGCATCTGGATGGCTTAGTTGGGGATGGAAGGAAGAACTGCCAGGATCGGTCTGGGAGGACTATCGCAAATTGTTCCATGAATTGCTTCCCTCTGTCTGTAGTGAACTCGATCCTGGAAGGCTCTATTGGCCGAGTTCTCCAGGTCATGGTTTAACTCAGTCTAAGGATGATCAGATCCATGGGAAGGGCGATAACCATTATTGGGGTGTCTGGCATGGAGGAGATGATTTTGAGGCATTCGAGGATAATGTTGGAAGATTCATGTCAGAATATGGGATGCAATCATTTCCGGACATGAGGACCATAGAGGCTTTCACAAATGAGAAAGATCGTAGTGTTGACTCTGAGACCATGAATGCCCATCAAAAAGCCTCCCTAGGAACGGGAAACCTAATAAAATACATTGAGGATGGCTATCGCATGAATAATAGTTTTGAGTCCGTTGTACAACTCAGCCAGATCATGCAGGCTCAAGCAATCAGGTCAGCGGTGGAATCACATAGGCGAAACATGCCATTCTGCATGGGGACGTTGTACTGGCAGTTCAACGATTGTTGGCCTGTCATATCTTGGTCAAGTATTGACCATGGAGGAAACTGGAAGGCATTGCACTATCTGGCAAGACATTTTTTTGGGCCGGTCCTCGTTTCAATGCTAGATCGAAAGGGTCAGATCGAAATACATGTCATCAACGATCAACACCATGGCCATGATGCAGAGTTGGTCTTGAAATTATTCAAATTTGATGGTACGATCCTGTTAGAAGAAGCATCCGACATGGAGGTTGGTCCCTTTTCTTCACTTATGGTCAAAGGCCTTGATAAAAATAGATTGATCAGTGAGCATGACCCATCTGATCTGATCCTTAGAGCGGAACTAAGGTCTAATGGAAGGCTGCTGAGCAAGAACCAACTTTTCTTCAAAAAACCGAAGGATCTCAATATTCCGCGACCAGATTACCACCATGATGTTGAGAAACTGAATGGAAGATTTCAGATCACCGTTCGCTCAAATTCTTTTTTATGTCAATTGCATTTACGATCACGTAAAGTTCAAGGAGTCTTCAGTGATAATTATTTTGACATGTTGCCGGGTGAGGTTGCCTTGGTCGAGTTTGATCCAGGCGAAGATTGCGATGTCAATGAATTAGACCTCAAGATCAATACGCTTTATGAGATAATGAACTAGAAAAATTTCAAGGTTGAGGATAGAAATGGAACATGACGCGAGTCTAGATTGGCCAAATATCTCACGTTACAAAAAAGACAATGATGCCTTGGCGCCTACTTCACCAAGTGAAAATAGAGTTGTTTTCATGGGGGATTCCATCACGGAGGAATGGTCAAATCTATATCCAAGGTACTTTGATGAACGGTCATACATTAATAGAGGCATAGGGGGACAGACCACACCTCAGATGTTAATTCGATTCAGGCCTGATGTGATCGATCTGAGCCCATCAGTCGTGGTCATTCTTGCAGGTACAAATGACATTGCGGGCAATACTGGTCCATCCAATGTTAAAATGATCACTGATAACATGTTCTCAATGTCTGAAATTGCAATGGCTCACGGGATAAAGGTTGTACTATCATCGATCCTTCCAGTATATGAATATGAGTGGGCAAAAGAGATAAAAGATCCACCCTCTACCATTAGTTCTGTCAACTCCATGTTAAAGGACCATGCCCAATTGAACAATATGGAATACCTAGACTATTACTCAAAGATGGTAGATGACAGGGAAGGACTCATGGGCGAGTATACCTCCGATGGGGTGCATCCAAATAAGGCCGGCTATGAGGTCATGTCCGTGCTGGCAGAGGCTACACTCTCTCGCATCCTCGGACCATGATCATGGCGATGACAAAATGAATAACACATTGACCACCAATAAATGGTTGAGGATCGCTACGTTATGCATTCTCTATTTTGCGCAGGGTTTTCCATGGGGGTTCATGCTTACTGCATTGCTGTCATTCCTGGCATCAAAAGGGCTGACCATGGTAGAGTCCGGGCAACTGACAGCCATGGCCTATCTTCCATGGACATTCAAACTCTTTTGGGGCCCCATCATTGATTCCTTTACTCTTCCATCCATGGGACGCCGTCGTCCCTGGATCTTGTTTGCACAATTCGGAATGGCGCTCACTCTGATCGCAATGATATTCATGGGTGACATTACAAGCAATATTGGTCTATTAGGCTGGATGTTCTTCCTTCATAATTGTTTTGCCTCATTACAGGATGTTAGTTGTGATGCGTTGGCCGTTGATGTTTTGTTGCCCGAAGAGCAGGGCAAGGTCAATGGTGCGATGTGGGGGTCCAAGATCATCGGAACTGGCACTGGAGCCGCGGTGATGGGCACGCTGCTTGTTTCTAACGGTCTGGTCTTTGCAGTCACTGTCCAGACGATCCTGATGGTTGGGATCATGGCTTTCCCATTGTTTATTCTTGAACGCCCAGGAGAGAAGAGATTCCCCTGGAGCAAGGGGTCTGTGTCCAAGACAAAAAATATCAGCAGCATTCAAAACCCCATCTTGGTCATCAAAGATCTATTGAATGCATTCTCCAAGCGGCCATGTTTTTTTGCTGGGTTATTCATATTGTTATCTGCGATGAATCAAGGTGTGAATGGTGCCATACTACCTGTTTTTTATAATACGACATTGGGTTGGGAATCAGATGCATATTCACAGTTTGTTGGAGGACCCGGAACCATGTTGGAGTTCATAGGCGCACTTTTAGGCGGGGTGTTGGCCGATCGTTTTGGTAGGAGAAAGGTCTTCTTCTTAGGATGGGGAAGTTTCTCAGTTCTTTCAGGTGTCTTTGGTCTATTGATCCTGAATACTCAGGAATTACCAGGTTGGTTCCAGATATTTTATCTTGCAGCACACCCCTTTTTCATTGCCATTGGTACGGTCTCAATGTTTGCATTGGCCATGGCACTATCATGGTCAAAGGCATCAGCGACCATGTTTACCTCCTACATGGCCATTTCAAATCTTTCTGTGGTCATTGGTAATAAATTGATAGGTCCCTTGACGGAGATGTTTAGCATTGGCCAGGTCTATGTTCTGATGATGATCGTTTGCCTATCACCGGTTCTCTTTCTAAAATCAATGGATCCAAGACCGATATTGGACATGAAATCAGAGCATTAATTAGGACATCCCATGTACCTCATATTTAGACTATCAACAATTATCTTGATCATTTCGTCAATGCATGGCCAGGGATTCTGGGGGAATGAATTCCCAGAGGCGAAGATCGAATATGCCCCCAAAAACTATGTATGCCATAAGACAGACATCCCGATATTGATCGATGGTTTGTTAAATGATGATGCTTGGGAGGCTGTCCAATGGACAGATTCCTTTGTTGACATTGAAGGTAGTTTAAAGCCTAAACCATTCTATGATACAAAAGTAAAAATGCTTTGGGATGAAGATCATTTTTACTTTGCAGTTCAGATGGAAGAACCACATGTATGGGCAACCTTGAAAGAAAGAGATGCCATCATTTACCATGATAATGACTTTGAAATATTCTTGGATCCAGATGGTGATACGCATAACTACTATGAATTGGAGGTCAATGCATACGAGACAGAATGGGACCTGTTGCTTTTAGCTCCTTACCATGACCATGATAAGGTGGCTCTGGATACATGGGATATTCCTGATCTTAAAACTAAGGTCCATGTAGATGGCACGATCAATGACCCATCAGACATGGATGAGGGATGGAGCATTGAGATCGCTATCCCATGGAAGGCATTTTACAACAATTATCGATCAAATGAGCCTCCTAAAGATGGAGAAAACTGGAAGGTCAATTTTTCAAGGGTACAGTGGGATGTTGATATTGTTGAAGGAAAGTATGTAAAGACAGATAACCCTGAGTTCAATTGGGTATGGTCACCGCAGGGGCACATCTACATGCACTTTCCCCATTTTTGGGGGTTGGTCCAATTCTCTGAAAAGTCTCCCGGGAGTGAAAAGGTTGAATTCATCGATAATGGGATGGATAAGATCAAATGGGCACTTAGACAGGTTTACATTAGACAAAGAAATTATTTTTTCAATAATCAGCGTTATACTGCCTCATTAAAGGAATTGAATCTCATGGACAAACCAGTAGAGGGTGTACCTTGGCCACCAAAAGTCGTACTGACCCCATCAGGCTGGGAGGCTGAATTGGATGGGGATGGGTCATCTGTAGTTATACGTAAAGATGGAAGGGTCTGGGTCAAATGAACTTGCATTTAATTGATTGGCTGATCGTTCTTATCGTCCTCTTCGGGATGTTCTATTCTGTATCTTTTTCATCAGGTTTGATGAAAAGTGTCACGGATTTTCTATCCGCGGGCAGGACCGCTGGACGCTATCTCATATCTGTATCAAGTGGTATTGCTGGTCTTGGTGCCATATCTGTGGTGATGTTCCTAGAAATGGGTTACGAAGCTGGGTTCAGTCTCGCTTGGTGGGGACTGAGTCAAGGTATCATCATCTTGATGTTGACCATGTCTGGATGGGTGATCTATCGTTTTAGATCTACCCGTTGTTTGACCCTAGCACAGTTCTTTGAAAAACGATATAGCCGGAAGTTTCGTATCTTTACGGGCATTGTTGCCTTTACCGCTGGAATCATAAATTTTGGGATCTTTCCAGCGGTTGGGGCGCAGTTCTTCATGAGTTATTGTGGGTTGCCAGATGTTTACATGGGAATTCCTGTATATCCCCTGGTCATGATAGTCCTCCTTTGCATCTCACTCTATTTTGTATATACCGGTGGACAGATCGCTGTCATAATCGCCGACTTCTTTCAAGGGATATTCGCAACACTTGTTCTCGTCATTGTGGTCCTCTATCTATTCTTTAGCATTGGCTGGGATCAGGTAGAATACTCTTTGGAACAGACCCCGATCAAATTGGCAATAGAAGAGATAGATGCGCTGGAAGATGATGAATCTTTCATGGCACTTTCAGAAATGGAGCAAGAAGAAAGGAAAAGTGACATAAATGAAAGGCATGAGAATTCATCAAGGATCAATCCCTTCAAGACCAGCCATGTAGAGGATTTCAACTTTTGGTATTTTCTAATTGGGATCATCGGCATCATGTATGGAAGCATGAGTTGGCAAGGTAGTCAGGCCTATAATAGTTCTGCCAAGAGTGCACACGAGGCCAAGATGGGATCTGTGCTTGCTGGTTTTAGAGGCTTGCCCCAGGGATTATTTTTTCTTTTAGTTCCCATATTAATATATGTTTTCATGAACCATGCTGACTACCAACATGTGGCTGCATCTGTAGAACTATCGCTTCAGGATCTGGATACAAATACTCTTAGATCACAAATGCGTGGTCCATTGGTACTGTCAACTGTTTTACCTATTGGTTTGCTTGGAGCATTCGCAGCATTGATGCTAGCTGCATTTGTCAGCACACATGACACCTATTTGCATTCTTGGGCGACGATCATTGTTCAAGACGTGATCATGCCGTTTAGGAACAAGCCTTTTGACAAGGACACTCATCTAAAGGTGCTAAGGTATGCAATACTTGGTGTTGCCATATTCATATTTCTGTTTAGTCTCCTATTTCAGCAAAATCAAAAGATCGCGCTCTTCTTTGCGATAACAGCTGCGATCTTTGCAGGCGGTTCTGGAGCCGTCATCATAGGAGGTCTTTATTGGAAAAGAGGAACGACCTCAGCCGCATGGACCGCAATGATCGTTGGTGCACTCATCAGTGTTGGTGGGGTCTTGGTCAAGCAGGTCTCCGTGGATTGGTTGGCTGACACATCATCTTTTGGTCAGTTAAAGGGCATGCTGGAATTCATAAGAAACATCAACGGACAGGAATACTGGGCAATTAGCATGGGGTGTTCAGCCCTCTCATATGTCGTTGTATCGCTCATGGGGAATACAGAGCCTTTTGACATGGACAAACTATTGAATCGAGGAGAGCATGCCATTGAGGGTGAGAAGAAGGTCGTGAACAAGGATACACAATTGGGATGGAAGATCTTCATGATGGGAGACGAGTTTACCAAGGGAGATAAATTAATATACATATTGAACTATGTCTGGACAGGTATATGGACACTTGTCTTCATCATAGGTACCGCATATAATCTTTCAAATGATGTTAGTGATGCTACTTGGATGGCATTTTGGAAAAACTACATTTACATACACATTGTAATTTCTCTATCAATGATAGTCTGGTTCACGATTGGTGGTTTTCGTGACCTTAAGATCATGATGGAAAGATTGAACACTGACCACAGAGATCATGATGATGATGGCTGGGTCGAAGACAAATAGATCATGAATAAAAAAGAAACTGAATTAATCATTCAAAGGATCGAGAGGTGGCATGGCCGCCTGTCCGATCTTCTTATTTACGACCAGAGGATGTTCAAGGCAAAATTTGGGTGGTCCAAGGAGCCAACTGCGTTTGATGATCGGCTTTCATTGGATTATAAGCCCATCAGTGAGGGTGATCCATGGGGAGAGAAATGGGAAAGTGCCTGGTTTCATTTAGAGGGAGATGTGCCCAAGGATTGGTCAGGAAGATCCATTGCCGCTAACTTGGACTTTTCTGGAGAGGGGCTTGTATACGATAATGAGGGAAAACTTTTGCAGGGGATAACCAACGCATCTATTTGGGATCCCAACTTTGCTCGTGCGCGGGTGCCATTAATAGATTCATCCATTGGTGGTGAGCATCTGGAACTTTGGGTAGAGGCAGCGGCAAACTCATTGTTTGGGGTATTTACTGATACCGATCCAGAAGAAGACAGTCCCAAACGGCATGGCTGGTTCAATGCAAAGGTCGAGACGATCAAGTTTGGTATCTTTGATGAAGATCTCTGGCACCTTTATCTCGATGCCAGGATCCTTTTGGGATTTGTGAAACGTTTGGATGAGGATTCAGTAAGGCGATCAAGGACGATCCTTGCCTTGAACGATTGCATCAATGCTTTCTGCGATGATAGAAAGAATGTAAATAAAGCGAGAGAGTGTTTAAAAACAGAACTTGAAAAACCCGCAGCGGCATCAGACCTCAGTGTTTCAGCCATAGGGCATGCCCATATTGATACGGGATGGCTTTGGCCAGTAAGGGAAACGGTTCGAAAATCTGCACGTACCTTTGCAACTCAATTGAGCATTATTGATAAATATCCCGACTACATATTTGGCGCATCACAACCCCAGCACTACCAGTTCATGAAAGATCAATACCCTGAACTATATGCTAGGATAAAGGACGCGGTCAAGTCTGGAAATTGGGAGGTTCAAGGCGGAATGTGGGTGGAGGCAGATTGCAATTTGATCAGTGGAGAGTCAATGGTCAGGCAATTGCTCCATGGTAAGAACTTTTTCAAGGATGAGTTTGATATTGAGGTTGATAATCTTTGGTTGCCAGATGTATTTGGTTATTCGGCAGCACTACCACAGATCCTAAAAAGGGCCGGGGTAAATTATTTTTTGACTCAGAAACTTTCATGGAGTCAATTCAATGAGTTTCCTCATCATACCTTTAATTGGCGTGGAATTGATGGCACAGAGATCCTGACGCATTTCCCACCAGAGAATACGTACAACAGTGAATTGGATACGGAGTTTCTTTTACCCGCTCAAAAGAGTTTCAAGGAAAAGGATAAACTGGATGAATTCATCTCGTTGTTTGGTGTGGGAAATGGTGGAGGAGGTCCAAAGCCAGAAAATGTAGAACTCGGAAGACGAATGTCAGACCTTGAGAACTCGCCGCGAGTTAGGTTTGACACTGCAAAGAACTTCTTTGACAGGCTTGATAAGCATAAAGGTGATCTGGAGACGTGGGTAGGAGAACTCTATCTTGAACTCCATAGGGGAACCCTTACAACACACGGGCTTGTAAAAAGACAAAATCGAAAACTCGAATGGAAACTGCGTTCGGTCGAGATGTTATGGTCCTGCCTCTCACTCGGAGACTATCCGATCGAAGAGTTGGATGCCCTTTGGAAGATACTGATGATCAATCAATTTCATGACATCATACCAGGATCTAGCATCAACCTTGTTTATCAGACCACGCACAAAGAATATGAACAGATCCATCAGGGATGTGATGACCTGATAAGTAAGGCAGCCAAGTTATTGTTCAAGGAAGATGCCGACTCATTTGTGTTGGCAAATACCCTCTCTTATGAGTGGAAGGGCGCTGTAAAACTTCCAACATCTTTTCAGGGTCATGAATTGCTAGATCAAAATGGAACCTCAGTGCCACTGCAAAAGACTGACGAAGGTGTCCTGGCAGCTGTAGATCTTGAGCCTTTATCATTTAGCACATTCAAAAAAGGAGTTAGCATTACCCTTGAGGTCCAAAGATCAAATGACCTTGTATTGGAAAATGATCTGATCAGATATGAATTTGCTAGTAATGGTACCTTGAGGTCCAGTTATGATAAACAACTTGAAAAGGAATTCATGTCTGGGGATGGTAACGTGTTTTCACTTTACGAGGACAGACCCAATAACTGGGATGCTTGGGATGTTGACTTTTTCTATAGAGATGCCTTGATAGAGACGGCTGAGACAACCCAGGCCAATAGTTGTTCAAGTGGCGAGGTTGTGCAGCAGTTGATATTTATCTTTAACATTGGAAAATCGACCATCGAACAGATGGTCAGTCTTGATCCCCGATCCAAAAGACTGGACTTTTCAACGAAGGTTGATTGGAAAGAGAGTCACAAGATGCTTCGTGTACATTTCCCTGTCAATGTAAGATCTGAACAAGCCTCCTTTGACATCCAATATGGACATGTCAAACGAAATACCCATAGAAATACCAGTTGGGACAAGGCAAAGTTCGAGGTGGTAGGACATAAATATGCAGATATCTCCGATCATGATAATGGAGTTGCGCTGCTCAATGATTGTAAATATGGTTACATGGTACACGATGATCTTTTGGACCTCAATCTTCTTCGTTCACCAAGCAACCCTGATCCAGATGCGGATAGGGGCTCTCATGTATTTACCTATGGTTTGTTACCCCACCAAGATGACCTGATCCATTCAAATGTGATCCGTGAGTCCTCCTGCTTGAATCAAGGCCCCATGCTCTTTGAGGGCATGGCAAGCGAGATCGACATTCCATTGAAATTAATTGGAGAAGGCATGGAACTCACTGTATTGAAAAAGGCAGAGAAGGGAGATGCCTGGATCTTGCGAGTGGTTGAGACCCATGGAAGGGTTTCAAGTGGGTCAGTGCAATTGAAAGGCATGATCACAGAGTGTGATATCATGGAGTGGAATGAACTAGGTGATCCACAGGCGGTTGAAGATTCATTCCCACTTACTCTAGAACCTTTTGAGATCAAGACCTATAAGGTTACATATTAAGACTGTGTTCAGTATCACAAAAATATTTGAAAACTACCATTTGACTTGGTGGTTTCCACTAGTATTGATATCTTCTAATTAATAGAGATTGCTTATTCCATCTCATAAATAAAACTAAATGGAGTCTACCATGATCCGTTCATCATCTATCTCATTATTCCTAGCCCTATCGTTTCTATTGGCATCAGGTCCTTCTCAAAATAAGGACCCAGAGGCCCAAAAAGAAAGAGAGGAGCACCTAAAAAGGACAGAGGATCTCAAAACAGAAATGGAAAAGAAAAGATCAGAACTTGATGTCAGGGTTCAAAAGGCATTGAAGGGCATTTCTAAAAATGATCTACTTGGAGACAAAGGTGTGAAGAAAAATGGAAGTTTTGATCCATTATCCTTTGAAATGAAAATGAGATCGAAATCCAGAAGAATGGAACGAAGAAAAAATGGAGCAATTAATAACATGATCGGATCAAATATCGATCCCATCATCCATGACAGATACCAAAGAGAAAGAAACCATGTGTCTGATCATGTAGGGTCAGTTCCAACCGGAAACAACATTATTTCAATATTCCAGTTAGGCCAAGACGGATCAAATTTGAATCGAGATACTAGAGACTCCCTTGACAATGTGCATGCAACGGTTGTTGATCATGTGGGGAATCCCATGGTCGATGCAACGGTCTACTTCTTCTCAACTGAACGGGATACGGTTATTAGTGTCTCCACCGATAGTTTAGGAACTGTATCATCATTTTTGGAATCAGGATTATGGAGTGCTTATGCACACAACAATACAGATAATGGGACTTACATAGATCTATGGGATGGAGGGGTATTTCAAGTCATACCAGAAGGTACAGTTAATGAGATCGAACTAGTACTACAGCCAAGGGACCAATATGGATTTCTTATTGCGGGTGTTCGCGAGAATACTGAAGAGGACACCCTTGGACCAGTGATCACCAGTGTTGTGATTGAGGATAGTACTGACAATGCCATCTACTGGGGAACGACAAATGTATGGGGTGACATTGGTGCTGCTCTTGCTCCATATCAGGAGTATGATGTCATTATTTACTATGATGGAGAATACCATGAACAGTCGATATACATTGATACGACCGACTCCTACTACAGCCTCATGTTCGAATTTGGTGAACCCGGAGACATGGATACCACGACCCTTGGAGTCGAGTTTTATTTTTCATCCATAGACAGCATGTATGCAGAATATGAAGAGGCCTTCTCATCCATGGGTGCTGGGTGTGATGGTTGTG
>Ga0208764_10001819_pt1 | contig 13611 bp, 22 predicted proteins | sample ETNtaG_18_FD_185762 | JGI IMG/M metagenome (GOLD analysis project Ga0208764, IMG submission 185762) | Marine microbial and viral communities from oxygen minimum zone, Eastern Pacific Ocean - ETNP201302SV91 (SPAdes) (version 2) | ecosystem: Environmental > Aquatic > Marine > Oceanic ... | reverse complement strand
TTAAATCACACATAGCGTAAGCTATGCATTGTTGATTTCATTTTAAATCACACATAGCGTAAGCTATGCATTGTTGATTTGGAATTTAATCTTTAATGAATTTGATATTTGAATCATTTTCTGTTTTTTTGATTTTTATGATTAATGTATCTCCTAATCTGTTGAATATTCTTTGACGTTTTTCATTTGTAATGATTAATCCTAAAATCATATCTATTGGAAGTATGAATGATTTTCCAAAACTACTCAAAATCACTCCTATCAAACTTGGTTTTTCTCCTTGACTGTTAGTGATTTTTAGATTAAACATTTTTTTCCCAATTGTTTGACCTGTTTTATATTCTAAAATAATCCAATACAAAAAAAATATTGCACTTGTTGGAACATACATTCCATTATCTGTAATAAAATTCTCAAAATTATAAGATAAAGATAGAAAAGAAACAAAGACTATTGCTGTTGAAATTAATGAAATGATGATAAAATCAATTATCCATGCAAAAAATCTATCTTTCCATTTTGCAAGAATAATTTTTGATGTATGATGATTATTTGAATCGTTCACTGTTTTTTCTTTTAATTGCCTAGTAAAATAGGTTAATTTATGATAATTTATTTTTTTAAATTCGATTAGGCATTAATAGTACCAATTTTAATTCAATGTGGAATTATTTTTGATACCTATTAATCCAATTGATGTGTTTCTGTGGACCTTTCGTAAAAATGAAAAAGATGTTGTCAATCTTTACAATACTTTGTCCCCTGTAATGCAAATTGCTACGGGTGGGAGCATGCTAAATTTTGGTTATTGGTCTAAAGACCACTCTGATCCCATTTCTGCTCAAGAAAACTTGTGTAATGTTTTTGGAAATCTATCTGAATTATCTACTGCAAAAAATGTTGTTGATGTTGGAAGTGGATTATCTGCTCCCTCAAAATTGTGGCGAGACTCTTATCCCACACTAAATCTATATGATGTCAATATTAATTTCAAACAATTAAGTTTTTTAAAACATGAAAAAAATATTGAATTTTTAAATTCAACTTCTACAAAATTACCTTTTGCAAATGATTCTGTAGATCGTGTCTTGGCGCTAGAATCTGCACAACATTTCAAACCTTTGGATAATTTCATTTCTGAATCCAAACGGGTATTGATAAAATCTGGATTTTTAGTAATGGCTGTACCGATCACTTTGAAGAATTCCTCTTTAGGTAGATTGGGTTTGTTGAAATTTACTTGGTCATCTGAACACTATGGTCTGGATTATCTCAGAGATTTGATTTCTTCAAATGGATTTAATATAATTGATGAAACTTTGATTGGAAACCATGTTTATGATCCACTAGCAGACTATTACGTTGAAAATAGAAAATTATTGAGTGAGAAAATTCTCAAACAATATCCTGCATATATGGAGAAAATTCTTTACAAATCACTACTAAAAATGAAAAAGGCATCTGAAGAAAAAATTATTGATTATGTTCTTTTGAAATGCGCTTTAGATAATTAATAATAATTTGAAATCTTTTTACTCAGTATAGGTTTTTATCTTGAGATTACTCAATTTTATTTAGTGGCTGATTCAACTCAATTTCAATTGTATGATGAGAAATGTACTCAACTTTTAGGTGAATCAGAAATTCGATTTGCTGGAATTGTTGACAAAGATGGCCAATTGGTTGCAGGAGGTTTTAAGGAAGGTCTTGTACCTCATGAAGGCGATGAAACTAGACTTCAATCCTTTTTAGAATTTGTTTCTAAAGCCTCAATTCGAAAAGAATATGATGAAAGCTTAGGACCAATTAATTATCTTGCAGCAAGACGTGACAAGGCAGTTTTGGTAAGTTTTCCATTTCCTATAACTCAAATTTTGTTATTGATTTCTGCTGAACCTACTGCAAATATTGAAAATTTAGCAAAAAAGGTTGTAGAAATTTTTACAGATGTCAATTAATTTCTAATTAATGATATCCTTTTAATTTGGTACTTTAGAATTAATAATGAATTGAAAGCAACTTTTGGTGCAGGCTGTTTTTGGCATGTTGAAGATTTACTCAGTAAAACAAAAGGTGTAACTTCTACTGCAGTTGGATATATCGGTGGACAATTACCTGACCCTACTTATGAAGAAGTTTGTACTGATAAAACTGGTCATGCTGAAGCAGTTGAGGTTGAATTTGATCCAAATGAAATTTCATATGATGAATTATTGGATGTTTTTTGGAAAAATCATAATCCTACAACATTAAATCGTCAAGGACCTGATGTTGGTAATCAATATCGTTCTGCAATTTTTTATCATGATGAGAAACAAAAAGAAATTGCAGAAAAATCAAAACAAGACCTTGATTCTTCTAGAACATTTAATGACCCAATAGTTACTGAAATTGTTCCTGCTCCAAAATTTTTCAAAGCAGAAGAATATCATCAAAAATATTTCAAAAAACAGGGATTTTAAAAAAATTATTTTACAATAAGAACTGGAATCTTTGATGTATGGATAACATAGTTTGATACACTACCAAAGAATATTTCTTTTGTATTGCTTCTACCTCTAGAACCCATTACGATCATATCATATTTTGTTTTTCCATGAGTTGCTTTTATGATATTGTATCCTATTTCTCCTTTTCCAATTTTATGTGTGAAAACAATGCCATTTTGAGCAGCTAATGTTTTTGCATTTTTCATGATTTTTTCCACTTCTTTGTTTAATGCTTTTGTGACTGAAGCAACTCCTCTAAATTCTGAATGTGGTTGGGCATTGATACAATAAAATCCTGTAATTGTTGCACTACCGTTTCTGGCTAATGTTATTGCAGTTTCTAGACCTCTCTGTGAATTTTTTGATCCATCCAACGGAACAAAAATTTTGGAAATTTTCTTCTTAATCACAAATTTCTCTTATTTTTGATATTAAAATACAATACTATTGTTGTCATTCCTGAATTCAACTACTTTTTAACAAAAATTAAATTAATTAAATTATCCTCATAATTTATTTTCCAGTTAATTTGAATTAATTTTATGATAAAGTCGCAATATGTAAGTTGGAATGAGATTGAAAATACTGTTCAAATAATTTCAAATAAAATTTTAAAATCTTCTAAGAATTTTTCTAGTATAACTACCATCAGTAGGGGCGGATTAATCCCATCAAGACTTTTAGCTGATTCACTTGGTATTGAAAAAATATTTGTAGATCAAGATATTGTTTCTTCTGATTCTTTGTTTGTTGATGATATTTTTGATTCTGGAAAAACTTTTTCTGATGTACTGTCAAAAGCCACAGATTCATCAAAACTTACTTTTGCTACATTATTTGCACGACGTGGTGTAAGTTACCCTGAACAATTAATTTATGGTGAACAAACACTAGATGATTCTTACCTTGTTTTTCCATGGGATAAATTAGAGTATGAGGAATCTTTGAAATAATTTTTTTATTTTAATTTTTAAGCATTTTTCTCAAACCTACGCATCTGTTTCTTATGGTGACTTCTGTTATTCCTGATGCTTCTGATATTTCTTTTTGAGATTTTATTTCACCTGTACTAATGCATGCTAAATATAGTGAAGCTGCTGCAATTCCCATTGGATCTTTTCCTGCAACTAAACCTGTGTCCTTTGCTTGAGTGAGAATTTTTACTGCCTTTCTTTTACTTTTTTCACTTAAATTTGCAACACTGGCAATTCTTGACACTCCTTTAACAGGATCCACAACTGGCATCTTTAATTCTAATTCTCTAAAAATTAATCTATAACAACGTGCAATGTCTTTTTTTCTAATATTCATTCCATCTGCAATATCTTGTAATGTTCTTGGGGTTTCTGTGTTTCTACATGCGGCATATAGACATGCTGCAACTAGTCCTTGAATTGATCTACCTCTAACTAATTTTTTCTCTAATGCTTTTCTGTAAATATAAGATGCTTTTTCAATTACTGTTTCAGTTAAAGCTAATTTGTCTTTTAATTTACTCATTTCATTTAGCGCTTGTCTGAGATTTCTATCTGAAGATGTATGTGCTTGACTTCTGCTGTCCCAAGTTCTAAGGCGTTCAATAGAACTTTTCATTGAAGTTGATAATGGTTTTCCAGATGCATCTTTGTTTACTGCACCAATTATTGTTGATAATCCTCTGTCATGCATTGTCAATGATGTTGGTGCACCAGTTCTTGTTGGATCTGCTCCTCCGTCTTTTGAAAATGATCTCCATTCGGCATTGGTATCAGTTACTTTTTCTGTAATTACTAATCCACAATTAGCACAAAACAATTCCCCTGTATCGTGATCTGTAATAATTTTGGTGTTTGTACAAGCCGGACATTTTGGTCCTGCTGTAAATGTATTTTTTAACATATTTGTAATGATTTTTCAAAATCACTTATTAATTATTTTACGAGTTTTCTTAAGGTTAATCGTATGAAAGTAAATTGATTCTCATTCTAATTCTCTAGAATAAGATTGAATATTCATTTTAACTTAGAATACAATATGCATAAGATGGGGTCATTGATGGATACATGATATTTTCTCTATCGTTCGTATGTGGTAATCCTATTGAATGTCCTAATTCATGAGTCATGATTTTTTCAACACTTTTCACATCATATAATTGAAAACTACCATCACAATTGTAATCTCCTAATGCAACTTCTACTACTCCTTTACCTAAATGAGCATGTCCTAACACTCCTTCTCCAATATTTCTAACGACCCATGTTACCCAGACATTTGCACCTGCTTTTGTTGGAGTAATCTCAAAAACAATTCTTGCATCTTGATTATTTGTCTTTAATTCTACTTTTTCCCAAAATCCAAAAGTATTTTCTAATGTACTAGTATGGTCCAATGGCAAACCTTCAGGTTGTTCGTTGATGTAAATTTTGTATTTTATGAAATACGTTTCATCAATAATTTCGTATGTTGGACTAGGGAAACTTGCTGATGAATTTGCAACTTCAGCTTCAAAATTCCATTTTTCTACATCTCTAAGAAATTTTTTAATTACATCCTGACTTGGATTTGGATATTCAATATATCTTACTTCTGAACCCTTATTTTTTAAAATTTTTTGTAAATATCTGTCAAATAGGTATTTTTCATATTCAATTTCTTCTGTAGTTTTTTCTAAGTCTATTTTGACAAATTTATTCTCTACTAACCAATTCATATTTTTGTAAAATTCTCTATCTGGAATTTCATTTTGACTCCACTGGCTAAAATTATTTCTAACAAATGAAATCATTTTTAATTCATTAGTATTTTCAAATTTTTCATTTTCTGGAATCATAATGATTTCTTTATTCATCATATACTGCATGCTGTCCGTAAATTTCTGATCAGAAATATTTCCCATCGACCACCAATTTGCAATCTGTTTTACCCACTCTGGTACTTTCCCTATTGTTTGCTTCATGGTATTTGTTGGTTTTTCAGTAGGTGTGTACGGATATTTTTTTAATGTTTTTTCAATAATGTCTTTATAATTTTGAATTACCGTATTGTTTGGATTTATTTTATCTGCCTTTTCTAAATACTTCAATGATTCAGAATATTCTCCAAGGTTTCCAAACCCTACTCCTGTTCCTAATAGGGCTTTGACATTATCTGGATCATTTTGTAACACTTTGTAAAATTGTTTTAATGATTTTGCATGTTGTTCCATGTTGCTATACCCTATACCTTTCATGTTTAATGTTGAAATATTATTTGGACTTGATTCTAAAATTTGATCATAAATGACATTTGCTTGATTATAATTTCCATTTTGAAAAAGTTCAGTTGCTTCATTAAATAATATTTTTAATTGCTCTCTTGTTTGCTCTTGAGCAAATACTGTATTATCTTCAATATGTGAAACTAACACCATCATTAATGAACAAAAAAATAATATTTTTACAAGATTTTTCATAATCTTTAGTTTTTTTGTTTATTTCTATACTTTGTTATTTTTGCATGCCTTGATTCTATAATTTTTTTAAATCTATCAAAATCTTTAATTCATTCCTAGTCTGTTCTTTTATGTTGACTGACGTGAAAATTAGTAATAATTTGTATAATATGAAACAAAAAATTGATCAAATTGAACGAGAGTTAAAGGGATTTGTTGATTCTCCAGAACACATGCCTGAATTGATCGATTCTTCAAATTTACTACGTAAAAATGAATTTCTTGTTTCTACTGATCAAAAAAAGACAGAACTTCTTTCTCTATACTCCACATATGCAAAATCTATGGAATTGTTGTTGACTTCATTGTTTGAAATTCAAAATGAATTGAAAACTGTATTGCAGGAACAATCTTCTTTGATTTTACCCTCCAAACCTAAATCCAAACCTAAATCCAAACCTAAATCCAAACCTAAATCCAAACCTAAATCCAAACCTAAATCCAAACCTAAATCCAAACCTAAATCCAAACCTAAATCCAAACCTAAATCACGAAAATAGATTATTTTGTTAAATGGATGATATCTCCGGCAAAAATTTTGTTAGTTTTTTCTTTATCCTTAACAACTAATCCTCCATCATCATCTATTTTGATTGCATCTCCCTTTACTTTTCCTTGATGTGTATCTACTTCTATTTTCTTTCCAATCGTTGATGATCTTTCTGTCCATTTTGAAATAATTTTTTTACGTTGATTATTGTTTAATTGTTCGTAAATGTTTTCTAACTCTAATAGAAATGATTGAATCAATTGTATTGGTTTGATTTTATTTTTTTGGTCACTCAAGCTTGCAACTCCATAGAAATTTGGTGTCTTTTTTAATACTTTTTCTATTTCTTTAGTATTAACTTCAAAATTTATTCCAACTCCTAAAACTAAGTTTTCTATTTTATTTGACTCTAATGAAGCGTCTACTAACATTCCTGCAAGTTTTTTCCCTTTAATGGTTAGATCATTTGGCCATTTTAATTCTGTTTTAATTTTACATGTTTTTTCAATAGCATTTGATAATGCTAATGATGATGCAATTGGAAATAATGTGACATTTGAAATATCAAATTTTGGATGTAAAATTATAGAAAACCAAATTCCCCCTTTTGGTGAAACCCATTTTCTACCTGACCTACCTTTTCCTCCTGTTTGTTTTTCTGCAATTATTATTATTCCTTCTTTGTTTGATTCATTGGCAATTTTTAGAGCTTCATTTTGTGTTGAATCAACAGTTTCGTAATAGTATGCCTGTTGACCTAGTGATTTTGTACCTAATTCTGTTGTAATTTCCCATGGTAATAACAAATCTGATTTTTTAGTTAGTTTGTATCCTTCTTTTTGTTTTGATTCAACTGTGTATCCTAATGTCTGAATTTTTTTAATATGCTTCCATACTGCTACTCTGCTAATGTGTAATACATCACTTAGGTCTTGACCTGAAAGATATTCGGTATTATGTGCTTTTAAAAATTTTAAAACTCTTAGTAATCCTGTATCTTCAAATGAATTGTAAATCATTGTTCATTTTTTTTTAATTTTGTATTCAAATACAGTTTAGAATCCGATATCAAAATCAAATCCTCCATCATCCATACCTCCATCATCCATACCTCCATCATCCATACTCTCTGCTGGCATGTTTTCTGAACCTACAAAATTTGACATTCCTATTCCCATCATGCTAAACATCATTGAAAACATCATCATATCCATTACGCCAAAAAACATCATAGTTGGTAAAAATGACTTATTTTCTTCCATTTTTTGTTGGAGTTTTTGTTTATCTCCACTTTCATAAATTGATTGCATTTCTTTCCATTTGTTTTGTATCTCTACTATCTTTTTATCTAGTTGATCTGATCCCTTATCTGTAATTTTTAATTCAATTTTTTTACCAAACCATCCTTTTTTTTCTTCAACACTGATGAAACCATTATTTTCTAATTGTTCTAATATTGAATTCAATTCTTCTGGACTGATTCTTGTTTCATTTTGAATGTTTGAAAATTTCTTTTTACCTCTTCTGATTGATCCTAATACAATCACATCTTTGGGTTCGGTATCCATGAGATTTGTATATTTTTTATAATTAAAATACTCTCTGATTTGAGTTAGATCTTATTTTTTTCTTTTAATTCTGATATTACTTGTGTAATTCCATCTTTATAGTTTGAATATTTGAATTTGTAAATTTTAGAAATTTTTTCATTTGATACTTTCATTGATGTTGTTAATAATTTTATTAAATCTCCACCTAACACTGCTTTAGCCAAAAATGTTGGAACACTTCCAGGATGCTTTGCATCTATTTGGTCTGCTGTAAAATTTGAAAATTCTTTAAATGTCACTGGTTCAGAATCTGCAATTATGAATGATTCTCCAAATGATTTTTCTTCTAAAACTGAAATCATACTGCCTACTGCATCATCTACATGAACAAACCCTTTGAAATAATTTCCTCCCGCAGGCATTCTAAACGTATTTTTTTTCAGTCTCTTGATTAACATTTCATAAAACCATCCGTCTGAACCATATACGTCTCCAAAATGTACAACTGCAAAATCTATTTTATTTTTTAATGAATTCTCTTTAAGATATTTTTCTGCATCTAATCTGATTTTAACAAAATTTGTATTTGGATTATATTTTTGATGTTCATCAATTATTTTATCCCCTGTTTCGCCATACACTCCTAATCCTGAAATGTATATTATTGAATTTGTTACACTTTTAATTTCCTCAAATAATTTTTTTGTTCCATCTAGATTTACTTTTTCTAATATTTTTTTATTTTTTTCTAAAGGTGTATGTGATGCTAGGTGAAACACACAATCAAATTTTAAATCTTTGAAATCTATCTTTTTATCCGTTAGATCCCCATAAATGATATTTGATTTTGAATTCCCTTCTTTTCCTTCTCGAACTAAACTGGTAACCTCGTATCCTTTTTTGATTAATGTCTCTACTAATCTTGAACCAATGAATCCTGTTGCTCCTGTAACTAATACTGATTTAGCCATAAAATTCTCAATCCCTTTTGCCTTTTATTGTATTTGTATTTCTTAAACTAGTGCCATAATTTAAAAATTATATGCTCTATAATTGATTGCACATCATGAATCAAGATTCCTTTTCTGACCAGCAAATTATTGATATTTTATCATTAAGGACTGTTGCTGTAATTGGAATGTCTAAACATTCTTCAAAAGCTGCTCACTATGTTCCAAAATATCTACTTGACAATGGATATGATATTACTCCTGTAAATCCTAATGCTGAGAAAATCTTGGATATTTTATGCTATGACTCTGTTTCTGAAATAGAAGGTTCTGTTGATATTATTGACGTATTTCGACCATCGGAACAAATTTCAACTATTATTGAAGAATGCATTGAGAAAAAACCAAAAGTGATCTGGCTTCAAGAAGGCATCCATGACTTTGAATCTGAGGAATTAGCTCGAAAAGCTGGAATACTTGTTGTCTATAACAGATGTATGTTGGCTGAACATCGGAGATTGGGATTGTGACTATTTTTGATAATTTTTATCATCATCCTTATTGGAATTTGTTGTATAATTGCTCTGAAATTGACCATACAATCTTAGAAAAATAGAAAAAGTCTTTGTCTACTACAGATATTGCTGATATTGAGTGGCCTTGAAAGAAATTAGTCAGACTTTAGAGAAAATTAAAAAAAATTCTAACCATTTAGATGACTAATTAGAGATCATGATAATGCTCTATTAAATTAATAAATGGGTATTGTGGAAAATTAAATATGAGTTCTATTGGTGATTCTCAATCTGATACTAAAGGTACTGTTAAAGTAGGAATTAGTGTTGGATTGGTTGCTAGTGTTGCCTTGTTTGCAACGTTTCTCTCAGTTGATCAGCAATTGGGATTACCTAATGGGTTGTTCTTTAAAACAATGGGTGCAGCATTTGGTGTTGAACCAGTACTAGCTATTTTTCTAGGTATTTGTGTATCTGCAATAATTGGTATTATTTACAATCTGATATCTGAAAACTGGAAAACATTTAGAATAATTACTACTCCTAAAGGTATTTTGACTGGTGCTGTATGTGGTGCTATTGTATTTAGCTTGATTTTTGTACCTTTACATGTTCTTGTATTTGTACCTGCCATTGATGCCAATGTCCTCTCAAATGGTTCTGATGATTTTTCAGATAAAGAAATTAAAGCATTAAAGTCTCTTTTGATAAATAATACTCATGTTCTTTGGTATGGGGCTTTTGTACATGTTGTATTCGGTTCTATATTGGGATTGATGTCTGGATTTGTATTGGGTGATAGATATACTGGTGTTAAAAGAATTCGTTCATTCTGGTAAAATCCTAAAAAATATTTTATTATAGTCTCGTTTCTTCTAATTTTTGTTGGTCATATGTTTAAAATAACTGGTAAATTCTATTTTTTACAATGAGTTCAATTGAATCCAAAATTGAGAAATCTGAAATTTCTACGGCTGAATTAATTGGACACTTTAGGCAAAAATGTAAAACTTGTGGACATCACAGAATTATGCACAATGAATTTGGTCAATGCGAAGGAGTAATGAATAAACCTTGTACCTCTGGTTGCGATAAATTTGATGTTGAATGATATTGATTTTTGACTAATCTTTAATATCATTAAATTATACATTCTGTTGATGAGGGATTTCCACCCTGATGATGATTTTGCTTCTCCAGAGGAATATACTCCTCAAAGTTCCCCTGATGACTTTGATCCTGGTTTACCCAACCAATTGTTGGATTTTGTCTTACGTTCTGAACCTGCTGAAGTAGTTGATACTGATTTATTTGCAGTTATGAAAAAGAGACGTTCAACTAGAAAATTTTCTGATAAACCGGTTGAAACAGTAAAGATTGATAAAATAATTGCAGCAGCTGACACTGCACCAACAGCTGGTAATTTTCAAGGATTTGAAATATTCTATGTTAAAAGTCCTGAGAAAAAAAGACTGCTAGTTGATGCATGTAATTTTCAGTCATGTGTTGATGCTCCTGTGGTATTGATTTTTTGTAAAAATCCTTCTAGGGTAAAATTCAATTTTCCACCTTACATACTTCGAAAGTTTGCAATTCAAGATGCAACCCTTGCAGCTGGTTATTCTCAACTTGCAGCACAAGCATTAGGATTAAGTTCTATTTGGGTTGGAATGTTTGATGAACAAAAAGTAATGGATATTCTTCAAACTGATTTGGTTCCATCCTCATTGCTATGTATTGGATATCCAAAACAAACGAAATTTCCAAAACCTAGACGTAATCTTAAAGATCTAGTAAACGTGGTCTGGTAGCTTCGCCTAAAATTCTCCATCTTTAAATAATCATCAATATTGCAGTATTTCATGACTGACGCATATGTAATGTTAAATTGTGAACTTGGAGCAGAAGAAAAAATCATTGAACAATTAAAGGAATTAGAACAAGTAGTCGATGTCTTTGAAACAATAGGAACACATGATATGATGGTAAAGTTACAAGGTGATAATTTTGAAAAAATTCGAGAAATCGTATCTTGGAATATTCAAAAATTAGATAAGGTTCGTTCTACTGCAACTTTAATCAAAAAAGACAATTAAATCCAAATTCAGTATGCTTAAGTTTGAACTTGATTATGATTTACTATGGATATTTCATCAAAAAAATTACCAATTATTTTGATACTGGTTCTTGTTGGTGTTCTAGTATTACAATTTGTCACAAATGATAATTCTAAGCCTCTAATTGATCCTGAAACCTGTGAACTATACATTATGGATTCTCAAATCAACACTAAGACATATCTGAATGAATTTAATCAAAAATGTTTGGACTTTAAGAGCTTAAACGATTAGTAGTTTTCAATCCTTAATTATGATTAATATCATTAGAAACCATGACTGGCGATAAGAATGAAATCGATAATCTCATTGATACTATGATTGAAAGTGGTGATGAATTAGTAAATAATCTAAAAACTGTTTTACCTAATTCTTTATCTGAATCAATGATAATGTTTCATGAATCAAATGTTGAAAATTTAAAAAAAATTAAAGAATTTCTTAATGGTTAGATTACCTTTCAATTAGTATGATTGCTACTATACTCTTTTTAATGAATATTTGACTTTTTTATTGTGATTAGAACTCGAACTATTTCTATGCATGTTGATAAAATTGCAGGCGATACATTTGATGCTATTGTTGAATTGTTTCCCAAAATAATTCCTGATGCAAAAATTAATTCCAGTGGCTGGTGGTCATTTATTGGTCCTTACGGAAAATCTAAAGTCAAATTTAATTCCAATAGATCATTGGGAATTCTTGATCATCAATATGTTGACGAGGAATCAACTTGGAATATACCCATGCGTATAATTCCTAATGGTGATTTTTCGGAATTAGTAATTGTTTTAACAAAACCTCCACAACTAACTGATTTTCAATTCGATGACCGAGTTGAAAAAATCAATGAACTAGTCTTTTCTATGAAAATTCTTCTTGAATCTAAATCTTAATTTCTTACTTAATTGCTGTGCTTAAATGTAAATTTTGTAATAATAATTGAAAGAAATTGCCGCATGAGGAATAATTTTTCAGAGATTAGAAGATTACATCTCTGCCAATCAAGATGAGTTGTATCTCTTTCTGTGTTAATAAATTCTGATGGTGAATTCTTACAAAATATAATAACATAAATTCTACTTTCTTAATTTAGACGTAGAATGAAATGTAATTATTGTAATGAAATTTTTGATGGTGATGATTCAATTTTAAACCATTTTTATCATTTGGGTGAAAATCATTATGATGTACTTACTGATATGGATAAAATCATGTATGACACTCGAAAAAAAATGATTGAATCAAACCAGGAGTATAAATCACAAAAACAAAATGATGGTGACTCTGATTTGATTTTTAATTCTCGTAATTCTAAAGTTTAGATTTACTCTTCTTTGCCTGGTCCAACCACGTCTTCTGGTTTAATTTTACTGTCCCAATTCCCTTTCACTCCTTTGATTAGTGAAATTATTCCCGATATTATCAACGTCATAACCAATCCGAAAAATACTGTTTGATCCATTATCTTGAATGAACAGTTGATCTTTTGTGGAGGTTTGTCATCAAAGTATTCGTAACACGTTCCAAATTCGTTTGATTCTATCGTCGCTGCTTGGTATTCATGACCAAAAGCCCCTAAAACAATTACTCCCACAAAAATTAATGCAACTCCTAAAATTATGAATCGCATATCACTCATATTTTTTTTCTATGATTCACAGTATTTAGATTTTAACCCAAAAAATGACTAGTATTATTTTTCTAACAAATTTTTCAAATTTTCTAAAGATGCTTCATAAAATGAACCCATAAACACCAGAAATTCTAGAAATTGTTTTTCAGACATTTTTTGACTGTTTAGATATGATTGCCATGTTAATTCAGTCAATGTTTTAGTTTTCTTTTTAATTGAAATTGTTGCAACATATGCTCTTAATGGCAAACCTTCAGTAGCCACATACGTAAAATACTCTCCTTTTTCCCATGCTACCACATGTTCTTCAATTTCATTTCCATCCCCAAATGTGATTAGTCTAATTGCTCCTACTCCTTTTTTCTTTTGAGATAGATATTCGGTTTTAGTTA
>Ga0208764_10001817_pt1 | contig 13627 bp, 12 predicted proteins | sample ETNtaG_18_FD_185762 | JGI IMG/M metagenome (GOLD analysis project Ga0208764, IMG submission 185762) | Marine microbial and viral communities from oxygen minimum zone, Eastern Pacific Ocean - ETNP201302SV91 (SPAdes) (version 2) | ecosystem: Environmental > Aquatic > Marine > Oceanic ... | reverse complement strand
AGATATGTATTGTTGTATGATAAGGTTTGATTAAAAAAAACAAATATTCTATCAATATTAAAAACTAACAAATGCAAAATGTTTCATGTTTAGTTTAAAAAGGAAGGTCATCAACCTCATCTGAAGCGTTTGGGTTAACAACACCTTCATTGTTTGTGTCTTCAGCCGAGCCGCTATTAGTGGGTTTACCCAAAAGAGTAATATCTCTTCCAACAACTTCAGATATATATTTTTTTACACCATCCTTATCTTCATAGGACCTGTTGGATATTTTACCCTCTAGATATAGCTGACTTCCTTTTTTTAGATATGATTCTGCTATTTCTGCCAAAGGACTCCACAAAACAATATTATGCCACTCTGTATTTGTTACTTTTTCCCCATCTTTATTTTTGTAGACCTCACTTGTTGCTAAACTAAAATTTGCAACAGACTTTCCGCTGTCCAATTTTTTTACTTCAGGATCCTTACCTAAATGACCCAGTAAAATAACTTTATTAACTCCTGCCATATTTATTTTAAATTTAAAGTATTATACAAATTAAGAAAATTTTTTTAAATAGTCATTTATAACTTTTGGTTTTGCAAGCTTACTTAGTTTTTTTTTACTTAAACTTAATAATCCTAGGTTTTTTTCTAGTCTTTTTAAATCAGAAGAACTAAATAATTTTATTTCAATAAAAGCAACAAAAATTTCTTGATGTGAAAGTTTTGTTTTTGTACTAATAAACTTTACAGAATGTTTTTTTGCTATCAAACTTTTCACACGAGTAGCAATTTGATTTTTTTCTTTTATAATTTTTCTTTTTTCTTCTAAATAAAAATCAATCAACCCCCCCCAAATACCATTGTTATTTCTTTTTTTTATTAAAAATTTGTTTTCATAATAAAAAACATAATAATTAAAATACCTTTTAAAAACTTTCAACTTCTTTTTTTTTATTGGCAGGGAGTCTTGTTTATTATGAATAAAAGCATAGCATATTTTATTTTGATTACAATCCGAACACAAAGGTTTTTTTGGTAAACATTGAATTGAGCCAAAATCCATTAATGATTGATTATAATCACCTGAACTTTCAAACCCATTGATTAACGCCAAAGACCTTTTATAAAAATATGAATATGATGAGCTTGATGATATGTTTATTTTAATTCCAAAAACCCTAGACATGACCCTGTAGACATTACCATCAATTGCGGGGGTTTTTTCATTGAAGCATATGGAGGCGATTGCACTTGAAGAATACCTACCTATCCCTTTAAGTTTTATTAATTCTTTTTGAGAATTTGGAAAAATACCAGAGAGGTTTTTTTCTATAAAATTTGCGGTTGAATGGAGGTTTTTTACTCTATTATAGTACCCCAACCCCTCCCAGTCTTTTAATAACACCTCAGGACTAGCTTCCGATAATGCTTTTAAATTGGGATATTTTTTTTTAAACTTCTTATAGTAAACCATCCCCGTTTTCATTCTTGTTTGTTGAAGAATTATTTCTGATAACCAAATCAAATAAGGGTCTTTTGTTTTTCTAAAAGGAAGATCTCTTTTGTTTTTTTTATACCATTTTTTTAATGAAGAAATAAAATCTTGTTTTTTTCTTTTCAATATTTATGTAGATTGTAGTTTTTAATACAAAATTAAATTTCTTATGACTAAAAAGGAGATTGTTGATAAAGTTTCTAAACAAACCGGAATAGATAGAGAAGATGTTTATTTGCTTTTTGAATCATTTATTAAAACAATACAAAATTCTATGATTGAAGGGAAAAACATTTATATAAGGGGTTTTGGCAGTTTTATAAATAAAAAAAAGGCAAAGAAAATCGCCAGAAATATTTCTACAAATACAGCAATTATAATTGAACCTCATTATTACCCTACATTTAAACCATCTAAAATTTTTGGGGAAAAAGTAAAAAAAGCCTTAAGCTGATATTTCAATGGACACATTTCGAAAACAAATTTTTATAGTTTTATTAGGGTTAGTTATGGTTTTTGTTCTTTATAGTTTTCCTAAATATGTGGTTGGAGATAAGAATCTTAATACCACCAAAACAATAGAAAATGTTACAAACGCTTTAAAACTTATTGAATCTAATAACCCCATGGAAGGTGTGTTTATGTTAAGAAAAATTCTAGAAAAAGAACCTCAAAACAAAGAAGCATTGTTCCATTTGGGTATTTTATCAATGCAGTCCAAACAATATGCTAAAGCTGTAGAAAGATTTAATCAGCTTTTAATTATTGATTCTTTAGATAAAAGAGCATATTTGCACCTGGGAATTTCTAATTTTGAATTAGGAAACGAAGAAAAAGCTAATTTCTTCTTCGATAAGGTTCTTCAAAGTAATGATAACTTACTTATAGAACAACTGAATTTATTTTTAAATAAAAAATAAAATTTAAAAAAATGCCGAGCGGTAAAAAAAGAAAAAGACATAAAATTTCAACGCATAAAAGGAAAAAAAGATTAAGAAAAAATAGACATAAGAAAAAATAAAAACAATATACTATGAGTAGCGAGATAATTATTAATTCAACTCGCGGCAAAAGTAGAATTGGTCTTTTAAAAGAAAAAAAACTTGTAGAATTTCATCAAGAAAACGATGAAGTCAAATTTAATGTAGGTGATATATATTTCGGACGAATCAAAAAAATTAACCAAAGCTTAAATGCTTCTTTTGTTGATTTAGGTTCAGAAAAAGATGCCTTCTTACATTATCTAGATTTAGGACCACAATTTTTGTCGCTTAAAAAACTTGTTAAAGAACAGAAGAAGAACAAGAAAAACATCTTTTCTGCTGTCAAAAAGGAAAAAGACATTAATAAGTTTGGTACTATTAATGAGGTTTGTTCTACAGGTGATGAAATATTAGTCCAAGTTGTTAAAGAACCTATTTCAACTAAAGGCCCAAGGGTAACCTCTGAACTTTCTTTGGCGGGCAGGTATTTGATTTTAGTAGCTTTTTCAGATGCAATTAACGTATCAAAAAAAATAACCAATAAAGAAGAGAGAAGTAGGCTAATCAATTTGATTAAAGCAATAAAACCAAAAAACTTTGGGGTTATTGTTAGGACAAACGCAGAGTCTAAGCCAGTTTCAGAATTAGACAAAGATTTGCAAGATTTGGTTTCTTTGTGGAACACAAAAATCACAAAAATATTTAAATCAAAAAAAGGAGATAGAATTATTGGTGAAGACAATAAAGCAACTCTTCTCTTAAGAGATTTACTTAACTCCTCTTTTGATAATATAATTGTTGATGATAAAGGTCTTTATAATGAAATCAAACTATATGTAAGAAAATTTGAGCCAAAAAAAGAAAAAATAGTTAAATATTACTCTTCACCAGCGCCAATATTTGAAGTTTATGGTATTGAAAAACAACTTGAAAGCTTATTTGGTGAGACGGTTAAAGTACCTGAAGGTGGATATATAATTATTCAACATACCGAAGCCCTACACGCTATTGATGTTAATAGTGGTAAAACCAGTAAAGCGGGTTCTCAGGAGGAAACCGCAATTAAAGTAAACTTAGATGCTGTAAATACAATTGCAAGACAATTAAGGCTAAGGGATATTGGTGGAATTATAGTTGTAGATTTTATAGATATGAAAAAAATATCTAATAAAAAGTTGCTTTATTCAGCAATGAGAAAAGCAATGTCTGAAGATAGGTCAAAACATACAATATTACCTCTTTCAAGGTTTTGTTTAATGCAAATAACCAGACAGCGAGTTAGACCTGAATTGAAAATGAGTAAAGAAGAAGCGGAGTTAGATTCTCAAGGCACACTAACAGCAGATGTAATTGAACAAACGATAGAACATTTATTTAATAAACAAAACCAAAAAAGCCTTCAAATAATTGTTCATCCGTATTTATTTTCTTATTTCACTATTGGTGTTTTATCAAGACAATATAAGTGGTTTATAAAATATAGAAGTTGGGTGAAAATAAAGCAAGATCCAGACTTGTCAATAAAAGATTTTATAGTTTTAGATTCTGATGGTCAAAAAATTGAAACAAAAAAATAAAATATTATTTACAATAATTTGTTTTCTTTTTGTTTCTTGTTCATATAAGAATTGTGAAGATAATAACAAAATAAATAACAAAACTTTACTTTCGTTTAATCATATTGAAGATACTGTTTATAATTTAAATTCTTTTGTTGAGTTTAATTCTTTTACAGAAAGAAATCCTGTTATTTCTGAGTTTTTCTTTGAAACAAATAACTCAACAAAAAAAAAAGAGCAGTTGTTTAACTTGATTAATAATATATATTTTGATAGTTTATATTTTGAAGTGAAGAATACGTTCAAATCTTTTTATTTTGAAAAAAAAGAATTTCAGGACTCATTTTCAAGATTAAAATTACACTTACCTCAAATCACCATTCCTCAAATCACAACCATTGTGTCTGGTTTTTATAATGACGTTGTTGTGGTTGATAATAATATTATTATAGGATTAGATTATTTTTTGGATCAAGATTCAAAGTTTAAACCTCAAGATATTCCAGATTATATTCTAAAGAGGTATAGCCCAGATAATTTAGTTCCAATTACAATGTCTGTTTATTGTTCTCAGTTTAATAAAATAAATTCTTTAGATAACACAATGATTTCTGAAATGTTAAACTTTGGAAAATTATATTATTTATTACAAACAATTCTTCCTTGTGAAAACCCAGAAAAACTGATAGGATATTCTAAAGAAGAATGGGATCTTGTAAATCAAAATGAAGAAATAATTTATTCTGTTTTTGTTGACAAACAACTGTTTTTTGAAACCAATCACCTTATAAAAAATAAATATTTGTCCGATAGGCCAAAAACATTTGAAATAAGCCCTAGTTGCCCAGGGAGAATAGGCGCTTGGTTAGGATGGAAAATAATTGATAGTTATATGCAAAAAAATCCAAAAATTACTATTAAAGAGTTGCTAAATAACACAAATAATAAAGAGATTTTTTTTCAATCATTATATAAACCAAGCTGATCAAATCAGGTGAATAAAAGAGAAAAAATAGTATTTATTATTAAAAAACTTGAGAAATTATATCCTAAAGTAACCCCACCTTTAAATCATTCAGATCACTACACATTATTAATTGCTGTTTTACTTTCTGCTCAAAGCACAGATGTTGGCGTGAACAAGGTAACTCCGTTATTGTTTAGTAAAGCAAATAACCCCTATAAAATGATTAAACTAAAAATTTCAGAAATTAGAGATATAATTAAGCCTGTTGGATTATCTCCAATAAAAGCGAAAGGGATATATTGGCTTTCTAAAATAATAATTGAAAAACATAATGGAAAAGTACCTAATGATTTCAAAAGTCTAGAAGAATTACCATCAGTTGGTCATAAAACAGCTAGCGTCGTTATGTCTCAAGCATTTGGCATTCCTGCTTTTCCTGTAGACACGCATATACACAGAATGATGTATAGGTGGGGGCTATCTACCGGTCAAAATGTTAAAAAAACTGAAAATGACGCAAAAAGACTGTTTCCAAAAACATTATGGAATAAACTTCACCTTCAAATTATATTTTATGCCCGTGACTTTTCACCAGCAAGAGGTTGGAATTTAGAAAAAGACCCAATTACATTGAAGGTTGGAAGAAAAGAATTGTTGAAAAAACAAAAATAGCAGAAAGCAGTTATCCAAAACGTATTATTTATATGTTTTAGAAAAACATATAATATTTTCTATTAATTTTTTGTTTGGTTTTAAATCAATCTTTTCGATCTCTTTGATAATAAAACAATAATCATCTATTAAATTATTTAAACCGGTATCAAACAGCATTTTATTTTCAAAAGTGACCTTTTCTTTATTATTAAATTGGTTATAGATATATTTTACAATATCTGAATTAGTAGAAGTTTTAATCATAGGCAATTAGTTTTGTTTTTAATTTTTTTCTTAAATTAATTAACGCATACCTCATTCTTCCTAATGCGGTGTTAATGCTGACATTAGTTGACTCAGCTATTTCTTGAAAACTCATTTCCATAAAATGTCGCATTACTAATACCTCTTTTTGTTTCTTAGGGAGCTCCTTAATTAATTGTTGAAGTAATTTTTTTGATTCTTTATTTTCTTGATTTGTTTCTGATTTGTTTTCAGAAAACATCAAAGAATTAAATATGTCATGCCCATTACTTAATGTGATTTTTGGGTGTTTTTTTTCTTTTCTAAAATGATCTATAGATAGATTGTGGGCAATTCTCATCATCCAAGATTGAAACTTACCCTCTTCGTTGTATTTATTATTCTTAATTGTTTTGATTATTTTAATAAACACCTCTTGAGTTATATCTTCAGCAATATATTTGTCTTTAACTATTAGGTATACTGATGAGTAAACCTTTGATGAATACTTTTTTACTAAAAAAGAAAAAGCTTCTTCATTACCGTTTTTATAAAGTGATATTAAACTCCCATCACTTAATTTTGTTTTTGTCATATGTGTTATATATTACAGGTAACGTAGAAGTCTATATCATATTGTATAAGGTTTTATTTTTTTTGGGAGGACAAACATAATCAATGCTTATTAAAAAAGAAAATTAAATAATTTTTTATAATGAAGGAAAAAAATATTGTTATAACAAATGCACGAGTGAATAACCTAAAGAATATTGATATAAAAATACCCCGCAATAAATTAGTTGTTATTACTGGGATTTCTGGCTCAGGAAAAACATCTCTAGCTTTTGATACTATTTTTGCAGAGGGACAAAGAAGGTATATTGAAAGTTTAAGCTCCTATGCTAGGCAGTTTTTAAATAGGGTTGACAAACCAGATGTAGATTACATTTCAGGGGTTTCTCCATCTATAGCTGTTGATCAAAAAAGAAACACCAGAAATCCCCGATCATCAGTTGGGTCGGTTACTGAGCTATATGATTATCTTAAATTATTATTTTCTAGAATTGGAGAAACAGTTTCCCCGAAATCAGGAGAGATTGTGAAAAGAGAATCAGAAAAAGAGGTAATTTCTTTTTTAGTTAAACAGAAAAAAAACTCAAAATATATTATTTCATATAATCAAGATATTAAAACAACTGTATATAAAAGAGAATTGGAGATTTTATTACAAAAAGGGTTTACTCGAATCATTGAATCTTCAAAAATCGAATATATTGAAAATATAATTAATAAGCCACCAAAAAAATCCATAGAGGTTTTGTTAGATAGGGGGAGGGCTAATCCATTAGATGAAAACAATCAATTTAAAATAATAGACGTTGTTAAAAAAGGTTTTTTTGAAGGAAAAGGAAAGGTTATTGTAAAAACTGAAGGAGGTAAAAAAAAAACTTTTTCAAATTTGTTTGAAAAAGATGGTATTAAATTTCATGAACCATCATTAAATTTTTTTAATAACAACAGTCCCTTTGGAGCTTGTAAAAATTGTTCTGGCTTTGGCAATACTCTTGGAATAGATAAAAGATTAATCATTCCTAACAAAAACATTTCTGTTTATGGAGGCGCTGTAGCGCCATGGAGATCCAATAAAATGAGCAGGTGGTTAAATCCCCTAATATCAAACAATAATATTTTTAAATTTTCTATCCACAAACCTTATAATAAGCTTTCCGAAAAAGAAATAGATATATTATGGAACGGTAAGGGTGTTTTTAAAGGTATATATAGTTTTTTTGATTATTTAAATTCTAAAAAACACAAAATCCAATACAGGGTTATGGCCTCAAGATATAAAGGCAAAACCAGGTGTAATGAATGTCTAGGAACAGGAATTAGACAAGAAGCTTCATACGTTAAAATAAATAACAAATCTATTCAAGAACTTTTAACCACACCCACAGAAGATCTCCTGCTATTTTTTAAAGAACTTAATTTAAATCACACGAAGAAAAAAATTTCATCAAGCATAATCTCAGAATTAATCCTGAGATTAGAATTAATTCATCAGGTAGGTTTAGGATACTTAAATTTAAATAGAAAATCAAACACTCTTTCTGGGGGTGAATTTCAAAGAATTAAATTAACGACTGCGTTGGGCAGCCCATTAGTTGGATCTTTATATGTTTTAGACGAACCCACAATAGGCCTTCATCCTCATGACACATTTAAACTAATTAAAATACTTAAATATTTAAGAGACATAGGCAATTCGGTTTTAGTTGTTGAACATGATGCAGATATGATAAAATCTAGTGATTATTTAATTGACATTGGTCCTAAAGCAGGCATTAATGGTGGAAAAATCATGTTTCAAGGAATTCCAAAAGAATTAAAAGCAGACTCATGTTTAACAGGGCGGTTTATAAAAAAAAAAGATATTCAATTAAAGAAAAAACCTAAAAACATTTCAAAAAAAATAATAATTAAAAACGCAAGAGAGAACAACCTTAAGGGTTTGGATGTGAATATACCTTTAGGGGTGTTTGTTGTTGTGACTGGAGTTAGTGGGTCTGGAAAATCGACTTTAGTCAATAATGTCCTGTATTCTAATTTAGCTAAAAGGTTTGGTATAAAATCCGATAGAATTGGAAAATGTGATTCTATAGAAGGGGATTTAAATTTTATATCGAATATAGAAATTGTAACCCAAAATTCATTAGGCATTAGCTCTAGATCAAACCCTGTTACTTATACAAAAACTTATGATATAATCAGAAAGCTTTTTTCGGATCAAAAAAGGGCAAAAAATTTAAACCTAAAACCTTCACATTTTTCATTTAACGTAGAAGGTGGTAGGTGCGTAGAATGTTTAGGTGAAGGTGTAAAAAAAATTGAAATGCAATTTATGGCAGACATAATTTTAGAATGCGATACTTGTAAAGGAAAAAGGTTCAATAATACTGTATTATCAATTAAATATAATGATAAAAATATTTTTGAAGTTCTTAATCTAACCATAGATGAGGCTATTCTTTTTTTTGAGGAAAATAATCAAATAATTAAAAAATTAAAATCACTTAACGAAGTAGGATTAGGTTATTTAAAATTAGGACAGCAAACCAGCACTTTGAGTGGGGGAGAAGCTCAACGTTTAAAATTAGCTTCATTTTTGGATTTAACTAAATCTAAAAATGAAGCTAATTCTTTATTTATTTTAGATGAGCCAACTACTGGATTGCATTATTATGATATTGAAAAGTTATTAATTTCAATTAATAAATTAGTTGATTCTGGGAATTCGGTCATATGTATAGAACATAATTTAGAAATTATAAGGCATGGTGATTGGGTTATTGATTTAGGACCATCAGGAGGAAAAAATGGTGGAGATATTTGTTTTCAGGGACACCCAAAAGATTTAATTAAGAAAAATAAAAATTTAACAGCAAAGTATTTAGGAAAGAAACTAGTTTAATTTTCCATTAAATATTTAATTTCATTTTGATTTAACAGTCTATCAAAAAAATAAAAATCATCTAATTTTCCTTTAAAATAATTTTTATTTAATTCTGAACTTAAATTTTTTCCTAAAATAACACCGAAATATTTGTCTATAGGATTTGAATTAAAATAAAATGAATTTCCAACACCATCAATATAAAGGCTCCAAGTGTTTTTGTTTTTTGAAAGTAACAAATGATGCCATTTTTTTTCTCCAACACTTCCTAAAACCCCAACAGAAGACGCTATGTTCCATGATTTTATTTCAGGGCTAGTATTTAAACTAAATGAAACAACAAACGGATTTTCTTTCTTATTCCAATCTAAGCTTAAACCAAATGAGGGGAGAATATTTAAAATATTTTGACCTTTTTTTTTTACTTCTTCAAGAAAAAACCAGCCAGATATTGTATAATTTTCATCTCCAATATTGAAAAACTCTTTAGACACAATAATATAATCATCAATACCATCAAATCTATATGCCGAACTATCATTACCTTTCCTATCTTTAGTAAGGATAGCCCCATATACTTCCGCATTATTTCCGTTCCCACTTTTATCTTTTGCATTATTATTAAAATCGTAATTTGCCAGAAGGCCTTCATAACCTAAAGACTCTTGGATAGAAATTTGGAAAGAAATATCAGTAGATTGATCACAATTATCAGTTAATATAATTTTAAAAATCCCTTTTCCGCTTTTTTTTGAACTTAAACGAATTTTTACTTTACCAGATTTAGAGTTTTTAGGGGGATTGGTGATTATAAAAACATTTCCTAAATCAAATTCAAATTTTAATTTACTATACCCACATGGGGCATTATAGTTGATAATCAAGTCATATGGGTTATTAGAATATAAAGTTATTGCCTGGTTATGATTGCTAGATAAATCCGGTTCATCGAATAGTGTTTTTTTGAATTTTGGATTATCTTCATTATCACAACCACTCAAAAGAAGCACAATTAAAAAAACTATTTTTCTCATTATTTAAAACTGTATTTAGGTAGAGTTGTTTTAATCAATTATTTTTATAACCAATTTCATCAATGCAACAAATATGAGCAAAAATATTATCATAGCCAATTGGAAAATGAACCTTCAATTTGAGGATGTAAAAAAATTAACATCAAATTTTATCAAAGGCATTAACAACAATGTCAATGAATCTAAAAAAATACTATGTGTTCCTTTTTTGTATATAGAAACAGTTAAAAAGTTAATAAATGAAAAACAAAACATTTTTGTTGGAGCTCAAAATTGTAATGAAAATAAAAAAGGTGCTTTTACAGGAGAAGTTTCATGTGATATGTTAAACTCTATGGGGGTAAAACATATTATAATTGGCCATAGTGAAAGACGAGAATTTTATTATGAATCGGATGAAATAATAGAAAAAAAAATTTTTCAAACAATTAATAACAATATGTCTCCAATATTTTGTTGTGGAGAAACATTAGAAGCAAGAGAAAACAACTCTTATTTTAATTATGTTGCCTCTCAAATTGAAAAATCTCTCTTTGGATTAGATTCAAATCAAATTTCCAAAATCATTGTGGCATATGAACCTATATGGGCGATAGGTACTGGTAAAATTCCCAAGCTAAAAGACATTGAGGAAATGCATAAATTTATTAGAGAAAAAATAAACAATAAATATGATAAAATAATTTCTCAAAATATCAGCATCTTATATGGGGGAAGTTTAAATTCTTCCAATGCAAAAAAAATATTTAATTTACCAAATGTTAATGGTGGTTTAATTGGTGGGGCTTCCTTAAATTCTGATGAATTTTTGAGAATTGTTAAAGAATTAAAATAATAATTATATTATTTATGCTTTTAGGCATTTTGTTTTTTTTATCAACTTTTTTTAATCCTGTTTTTCAAGATAAAAAATTTAACAAAGAGAATTTTATTTCTAAAATAAAAGTTGATGTAGGCTCGTATAATATTAATAATAATGAAGGTTTTATCAAAGATGTTTCATCTGTTTGGCAGACAAAATTATCAGTACAAGAAAAAAATAAATTAATTGAAATATTAAATTATATAATAGACAATAACAATCACCTTGATAATTCAGTTTATTTTCCCTTATTAAATTATATGGTTTTATTATATGATAATAATGTTACCTTATCATCTAATTTTTTTCAGATAATAACATATCATGAAGAAAAAGCAGAATTAAAAAACATATCAATTCTTAATGAGATAAAGTATGTCTATAATCTTTTAAAAGATCAAAATTACACCCAAAACAAATTAAAAAAATTATTTTATTCTGGAGGTAGAATTGTTTTTGGTGTTGAGAAAATTGAGAAAATTGAGAATAATGATTTTTTTTTCAACGATGAAGGTGAGAAAAACAAAGGAGAGTATAACTTGATCATAAATTTCAATAATATAAACTTAGATGTTTTAACCGAAAATGATTCTTTCAAAATCACAAATACAAATTTAAAATACTCAGATGATCAACAAGTTTTAGAAGGCAATGGTGGGAATATTAATTTAGAATTACAGGTGTACCTTATTGGTAGCGTTTCTTTGAAATTAGGGTCATATTATTTAGATCAAAATAATGTTTCTATATTATCATCTAACTCAATACTTTTATCTAATCTTTCAGATAAGATAGACGGCATTTTTGAATACAATTCTAAAAGAAAACAAAATCAAAAAGAAAAAAATTATTTTTCTTTTACCTCTAACTCTAATAAAATAAATATTCCAATTGATCAATCAACTAAACTTATTTCAGGTATTAGTTTGGAAGGAAAAAGTTTTTCAACAGCGTCTTCTCTTGGTAAAAAGTCAAAAGTGGTTATTTTAACCCCTAATGGAAGTTCATTAAACTTTGATTCGGATAATTTCTTAATCGATTCTGAGGAAGTGGTTTCAAATGATTCAAGGTTTTCATTATTTCATGGTAAAGATTCCTTATATCATGAATCAACTAGATTACAATATAATTTAAAATCAAAAAAACTCATTTTATATAGATCTAAAGGATCTCTTAAGAATGCATCATACTTTTCTTCTTTTTTTGATGTTTCAATTAATGCTGACATGTTAGATTGGGATTTGAGCTCAGAGAAATTTTTGTTGAAAAATATAACAGCACCCAATCAAAGACCTGTAATAATTGAATCTTCAAATTATTTTTCTAGACAAAGAGTACAGCAATTAACAAGTATGAGTGGAATTAACATATTAAAAATAATTGTTAACTACTCTAACCTGAAACGGCTCAATGAATTTTATTTAAATGATGTTGCTAGCCATTTTAAAATGAAAGATTCTGCTTTTAAGAATGGATTAATGCAATTGTGGCAAAATGGTTTTATTCAATACGATCCTCTAGTGGGATTTATTAAATTGAATTACAAGATAAAACATTATTATTATTCTCAAATTAATAAAAGAGATTATGATCAAATAAATTTTAACTCCATATCTCCTTCATCACAAAATATCGAATTTGATTTAAAAAGTAAATCGTTAAAAATAAATGGGGTCACAGATATAATTTTAAGTGAAGAAAATAATATAACAATTTATCCAAAAGAAAAAACAATTAATTTATTAGAAAACCTGGATATTAAATGTGTTGGTGACATATCTGTTGGAAACTTTGATTTTAAAGGGGCTGATATGTCTTTTGAGTACAATAAATTTTTATTGAAGCTAGATAAAATTGATACTTTAAGAATAAAATCTAAAAACGCAACCAATACACTCCAGGATGAAAATTATGAAACCACAGATACAACTTTAATTTTAAATAATAAACCCAAAAAAGAAACAGATATGTATAATTATCTATACAGCATAGATGGTTCTATTTTTATTAATCATCCAAAAAACAAATCGGCAAGAAAAAAACTACCAAACTATCCGTATTTTGTATCTGACAAGGGTACGGGGGTATATTTTGATCTTCCAGAAGAGTATGGCGAGGAGTATGACAGCACATTTTATTTTACAATTAATCAATTTAGAATTGATAGCTTAGATAAACCTCAACTCCCGTTGTTTGAATTTGATGGGGTATTTTATTCTAAAAATGTTTTTGAACCCCTTAGCGCTAAACTAATTACAATGCCTGATAAATCTTTAGGATTTATAAAAAAGTTAAATGAAAAAGGATTGCCAGCGTATGCCAATTCTATTACAGTTTTTGATACAATTCAAATGGATTCCAAGGGGCTATCAGGAAAAGGATATATAA
>Ga0208764_10001816_pt1 | contig 13638 bp, 13 predicted proteins | sample ETNtaG_18_FD_185762 | JGI IMG/M metagenome (GOLD analysis project Ga0208764, IMG submission 185762) | Marine microbial and viral communities from oxygen minimum zone, Eastern Pacific Ocean - ETNP201302SV91 (SPAdes) (version 2) | ecosystem: Environmental > Aquatic > Marine > Oceanic ... | reverse complement strand
ATGAAATTAGATGCTGATGATAAAATCATAGGCGTAAAAATTTGTAGAGAAGATCAAGACATTATACTAAGCACAAAGCTTGGCAAATGTATAAGATTTATGTCAAAAAAATTGAGAATTTTTAAAGGAAGATCATCCAAAGGAATAAAAGGAATAGAACTAGGAAATGACGATAAAGTTATTTCTCTATCAGTTTTAGATTCTATGGATATAAATCCAATAACTGCAAAAAAATTGCTTAAAAATGGTTCATCAAATAAAGATAAGAAATCTGAAGTTATAGCTAAACAAAAATATATCCTTTCTATTACAGAAAATGGCTTTGGAAAAAGAACTTCTTTTTATGATTATAGAGTAACAAATCGTGGAGGTAAGGGAATAATTGGAATTGACACATCATCAAGAAACGGAAATGTTGCTGCCTCTTTTCCAGTTAATGAAGGAGACGAAGTCATTCTATCTACAGATAAAGGTAAAATGATAAGATGTGAAGTTAAAGGCATACGTGTGGCCGGAAGAAACACACAAGGAGTTAGAATTTTTAAAATTACCGAAGAAGAAAAAGTTGTCTCCGCTATTAAAATTGAGGATGATTTTAATTAATTTTCATGAGGAAAACGGGTATTTATCCAGGAACATTTGATCCATTAACACGTGGACATATTGATGTCATTAAAAGATCATTAAAGATTGTTGATAAATTAATAATTGCGGTATCAAGCGATTATTCAAAAGATTATTTATTTTCTTCAGAAGAGAGAGTTATAATTATAAAAAATTCTCTTTTTAGGGATTTAAAATTTAATAAACAAAATATAAAAGTGTTGCCATTTAATACATTAACAACTTCATTTTGTAGAAAATATAAGGCAACAATTATATTTAGAGGATTAAGAGCGGTTTCGGATTTTGAATATGAGTTCCAATTAGCAGGAATGAACAGACAGTTAGATAAAAATATAGAAACTGTTTTTTTAATGTCCGATCCAGACAAACAAGTAATTTCATCTATGTTTGTTAAAGAAATAGCTAGGCTAAAAGGTAAAATTAATAATTTTGTTACAAAAAGCACTATTAAAGCAATAAAAGATAAATATGATTAAAAATATAATTATTTTTTTTATATTAATTTTTTTTATAAATGATATTAATGCTGAGGAAAATATTATGATTTTAAAATTAAAGGATGGTGACGTAAAAATAGAATTATTTCCTGATGTTGCTCCGAAGCATGTTGAAAGAATCAAAAAATTGGCTAATGAGAAAAAATATGATGGTGTAGTTTTTCATAGAGTAATAGATGGTTTCATGGCACAGACTGGAGATGTTGAGTTTGGAAATTCTGATTCAGTAAATTATGATATTAGCAGAGCAGGCCAAGGCGGTTCAAAATATCCTGATTTAAAAGCTGAATTTAGTAATATCCCACACGAAAGAGGGACTTTGTCAATGGCTCGTTCTGCCGATCCTAATAGCTCCAATAGCCAGTTTTTTATTTGTTTTAAATCAGCTCCGCATCTTGATAGACAATATACAGTTTTCGGAAAAGTTATTGAAGGAATGGAATTAGTTGATCTAATAAAAAAAGGTCAAGGTTCAAACGGTGAAGTTTCTAATCCAGATAAAATTATAAGTTTCAAACTACAACAATAAAAATAAAAATATGGCGGATGAAAAATTTTCTTTCAAGATATTGAAGGAAAAAGATTTAGCCAGAGTTGGAAAAATATCTACATTTAGAGGTCATATAGATACTCCAACTTTTATGCCTGTTGGCACTTTAGGTACAATTAAATCAGCTTTTATTGACGATGTAATAAATACAAACACACAAATTATTCTTTCAAATACCTATCATTTAATGATTAGACCTGGTGTAGAACGAATAAAAAGAGTGGGAGGATTACATAAGTTTATGAATTGTAAATTACCCATACTAACCGACTCTGGAGGTTTTCAGATAATGTCTTTATCTAAACTAGTAAAAATTGATAGGATCAAAGGTGCAATATTTAATTCTCATATAGACGGAAAAAAATTTATTTTAAGTCCCGAAGAAAGCATTAAAATTCAAAAAGATCTAAACTCGGATATAGTGATGGTTTTAGATGAATGCCCTAAGCTTAGTAATGATAAAAAAAAAATAAAAAAATCTCTACTTTTATCTACTGAATGGGCCGAAAGGTCAAAAGTTGAATTTGGAGATAATCCTAAAAAGGCTTTGTTTGGAATTATTCAAGGTGGAGTTTATGAAGATTTAAGAATTGAAAGTCTAGAAGGTTTAAAAAAAATTAATTTTGATGGTTATGCTATTGGGGGCCTGGCAGTTGGTGAATCGCAAAAACAAATGTTTAAAGTTTTAAGTGATATTATTCCTCATATGCCCAAGACAAAACCAAGATACTTAATGGGTGTTGGTACACCATCTGATATTTTAGGAGCGGTCAAAAGAGGCGTTGATATGTTTGATTGTGTTATACCAACCAGATCAGGAAGAACGGCCTTAGCTTTTACCTGGGATGGTAAAATTAATTTAAGAAATTCAAAATACAAAAAGGATGATACTCCATTAAACAATCATTCTTCCATTAGAAATCTAAACAATTATTCTAAAAGCTATATAAATCACTTGGTAAATAGTAATGAAATTTTAGCATCTATGATCTTAACATTAAACAATATAGCTTTTTATCAGGATTTCATGAAAAAAATCAGAGAGTCTATTAAAAATAATACTTTTGATGTTTTTTACAAGCAATATATCAATATGTTTTAAGCTAACTAGCATTATAACTACTTGAAAAGAATTCAAAAAAATATAGAAATACTTTGTTTAGGGGCCGTTAGCTCAGCTGGTAGAGCACTTCCCTTTTAAGGAAGGTGTCATTGGTTCGAATCCAATACGGCTCACCAAAATTTATTAGAAGTATATAAATTTCAAGTATAGGAAAAAACTTTCAAAAATAATAATCAGATACATATGATTTTTTCTAAAGAATTTAAACCAAGTAAGAGCAAAAAATGTGACATAGCTGAATCTAGAAAAAGATTCAAAAATAATAAAAATAAAAATCTAAGATTTTTACTTGAAAAAAGATTTTTGTGGATGAACAAATATATAAAAAACAAGAAATATATTATTGAACTAGGTTCTGGTAATGGAGCCTGCAAGGATATATTAAAAAATAAAAATATAATTTTAACTGATATTCAGAAATATCAATGGATAAATAAAAAAATCGATATGAATAATTTAAAGCTTGGAGTAAAAAATATTAACAAAGTTGATATTTTTATTATAAATCAAGCTCTACACCATTGCGCAAATCCAGCTAGGTTATTAAAACAAATGTCAAAATATTTAAAGAAAGATGGACTAATATTAATCAACGAACCTGAAATCTCATTTTTCCTGAGATTGTTTCTTTATTTGTTAGATGATGAGGCGTGGTCATTCAAAGTAAATATTTTTAATTCTAAAAAAAATATATTTAATCCTAATAGTGTGTGGGATGCCAATAATGCTACCGCAAGACTTCTTTTTAGAGATGAAAATAAATTTCATTTATATTTTCCCAAGCTAAACATTGAAAAGAATAAATTAAATGAATTTTTAACTTTCATTAATTCTGGTGGCGTTGTACAAAAAACTTTCTCCGTACCTATAAACAGATTTCTTTTCTGTATTATGGATTATATTGATAAAATCCTTATTTTTTTATTTCCATCTATTTTTGCTTTAGGGAGATATGTAATTTTGAAAAAAAAGTAGTAATTTTTTAATTGCTCAACTCTTTGCATTTCAATATTTTATATCTTACTAAAACATCTGTAATATTATTTTTTTTTAAACAATTACCTTCTATAGCATTTTCAATTATTTCATTTCCGCCCCAAAGTGGTTTAACTACATAAATTATTTCAATTTTATTTTCTTTAATTTTCTGAATTACGAAATTTTTGTACTCTTCATAGTATTGGGAATTTTTAATTGGATTTACATGATAACCAAACCATACCTGACTCGGCGAGTTATCATAAATTGATAATACAACTGATATGAATTGATAATCAGTAATAATAATTTTATTTTTTTTATCTTTTTTAATAGCAGCAATAGTATTTGATAGTTTCTTTATTTCTTCTTCTGGTTTTTCTGGATACAATACAGTAATCCATTTTAAACCTTTTAGCCTTTTATCCAAAATTTCTGAATCAATGGCTCTCTCAATTTTTGCATTTCTTAAATCCATAAAATCTCTTTTATGAACATATTTATATCCATAGTGAATTGAAGAAGAAATACTTGTAATAATCAAAAAATAGAAAATATATTTTTTTTCATGAAAAAATTTCAAGTAATATATATGAGAAAAGCCAATTAATACTGGTATTATAAAATATATATACAATCCATTTATAGTCATCAATTGATGCAAAATTAAGGAGTAAGAATAAAATATTAGTGCAATTAAAATATAAAAATCTTTTGTTTTTATATATGAAAAGCTCTTCAATAAGTTTTTTATTATTACAATTAGTAATAATAAATAAGAAAGATGTATTAATTTAAATCTAAGTATAATTCGATTAAATTCTAAAGGAAAAAGAAATTCAAGCCGACTTGAACCTAAAGAAATTGGATATAAGATGTATTGATGATAAAAAGAAGAAAATGGAATTTTAATACTAAATAAAATTATAAAAAAAAATAATATAAAGGATATTACACCTAATACTGCTGAAAAAAAATTTCCGCTATTATAATTAAATATAAAATAAAATATAGACAGTAAAGAGATAATTAATATTATATGAGAAGTTGGAGCTTGTTTAGATAAAAAAGATATACCTAAAATAATTGGTAGTAAAAACCAATAAATTTTTAAATCAGTTTTTATAGCAAGAATAAAAATAAATATGGATATTAATGAGAGGTAAGAGGCATGATGATCGACATATGGTGTGCCTGATGATGGATAGGCTAAAAAAGATAATAAAAATGAATAAAAAAAACAATAATGTATATTTAATTTGAGTTTATATAATATGTAAAAAGTTGAAATAGTAAGTATGAAATTAAATATCGATGCATGAAAAACGTAACTCGACCAATTAACACCAAATAATTTAAAAAAGAAAGCTTGAAAAAATGCAATGAAAGGACCGGTAATCGTCCAATAATCTCTAAATGGGTAATGTCCATTTAAAATATCATATCCAGCATTAAAACTAAAAAAACTATCAATCGGATTTATGCCAATATTTCCATAGTATTGATTAATAGAGATTGAGAAAAAAAATAATACTCCAGAATATAATTTAATCTTATTATTAAAGAAAAATCTCTTCACAGTTTTATTAACCTGTCTTAATTGGGGGGTATTTTATAATAATTTCAGGTATCCAATTTTTTAAAGATTCAATTCTTCTTAAGCTTGAAGGGTGAGTGCTCATCCATTCAGGTGGCTCATTTCCTTTGTTTGATTCTTTCATTCTTTCCCAAATTTTAACTGATTCTCTAATATCATAACCTGCTATAGATGAAAAAATTAAACCTAAATAGTCAGCTTCTGATTCTTGTTTTCTACCAAAGGGATTATCAATACCAAAAGTTCTCAGTAATCCAGCAACATCCACACCAGCAGTTCTAGAAGCGGTACTAATTTTTCCACCAGAAGCAATATCAACTATTTGAGTGCCAACATTTAATACTAGAGCTCTACTTGCTCTCTCAACAGAATGCTTAGCAACAGCATGAGCTATTTCATGACCCATCACTGCAGCTAGACCATGTTTATTTTTTGTAATTTCTAAAATTCCCGTGTACACAGCAATTTTTCCACCTGGCATACACCATGCATTTTTTATTTTATCATTATCAATTAATATATATTCCCAGTTAAATCCATAAGTAGGATCTTTCTTATTTTGTGAATCAAAATAAGAACTTACAGCTTCTTCTATTCTAGCTCCAATTTCTTTAATTTCATTTAATTGTTTTTTATCCTTACTAAGTTTTGCTTTTCTTTTAACATTCTCATAGATTTGAACAGCCTGTCTATTCAATGTGCTTTCAGGTATTAATTTTAACTGCTTTCTATCAGTAATTGGAGCTGTTGAGCACGAAGAAAATACTAATCCGCAACTACAATAGCCAAATATTTCAAGAAATTTTCTTCTATTTATGTTATTAGTTCTATTCATTAAAATATTACTATAATAAATATAAATATGAGAAAATAAATGCCTAAAAAAGATAAAAAGACCAGTATTTTAAGTAGATTAAGGAACTATTTTATAGCAGGTATAGTAGTTCTAATTCCTATTGGTATTACAGTCTATTTTACAATTTTTTTAGTATCTATTTCCTCAAAAATTCTACCAAAAGAAATTAACCCAAATCATTATTTACCATACAACATTCCAGGACTTGAGATCATCATATCTTTATTACTAATTACATTTATAGGTTGGCTGTCATTATCATTTCTGGGGAAGAGATTATTGAATTATTTTAATAGCTTTTTAAATAGAATACCATTTTTAAGAACCATATATTCAGCAATTGGCCAAATGACAAAATCTTTTACGAGTGATGATAAGTCAAAAAAAAATGTTGTATTAGTTGAGTATCCGAGAAAAGGAACCTGGGCAGTTGGTTTTGCCACTCAAAAAAATACAGGCGAAATAAGTAAAAAAACTAACAGCAAATTAATAAATGTTTTTGTTCCAACAACACCAAATCCAACAAGTGGATTTCTTTTAATGTTTCCAGAAGATGATATTATATACCTAGATTTAACTTTCGAGGAAGCATCAAAATTTATTGTTTCTGCCGGCACTTCAAATCCAAATTAGTTTATATAATTTATTTGATTTATAATATTGGCTTTGTCAAATAATTTTAGAAGAAAATTATATTTTTTAAAACTATTTTTATTTAATTCGATTTCCTTAATATTTTTTTCAGCTATTTCAAATAAATCTTTGTGATGAACAGGGTCAGCTATTTTAAAGTCTTTTATCCCACTTTGTTTAAAACCCAATATGTCTCCAAAACCTCTAAGCTTCATATCTTCTTCAGCAATAAAGAAACCATCATTTGAAGATTTGAGAATTTTAATCCTTTTTTTTGCATTATGACTTAAATTCTTTTTATATAATAAAATACAAGTACCTTGTTTTTTTCCTCTACCAACTCTTCCTCTAAGTTGATGTAGTTGCGATAAACCAAATTTATTGGAATTTTCTACAACAATTGTATTGGCGTTTGGAAAATCAATGCCCACCTCAATAACTGTTGTAGAAACTAAAATATCAATTTTTCTTTTTAAAAAGTTATTTAATATCTTATTTCTTTCATCAGTTTTTAAATTACCATGAATTATTCCGACTTTATTAGTAAATTTTTTTGATAAAAAAATATATTTATCTACAGCTGCCGCATGGTCAATTTTTTTAGATTTCTCTATTAATGGACATACCCAAAAAATCTGATTACCAATAATAATTTCTCTTCTGATAAAAGATAAAACCTCATCTATTTTTTCTTCAGGCTTACTAAGTGTTATAATTTCTTTTCTGGAAGATGGTTTTTCGTTTAATTTTGATATATCCATATCTCCATAAACCGTTAGAATCAAAGTCCGTGGTATTGGTGTTGCTGACATTAAAAGGATATCACAATCTTTCCCACCTTTATCAGACAATTCAATTCTTTGTTTTACTCCAAATTTATGCTGTTCATCTATAATAACCAATCCCAATTTATTAAAAGTTATATTTTTTTGAAACAAAGCATGAGTTCCTATAATGAAATCGATTACACCGTCTGATAAATTTTTATGGATTGTTTTTCTATTTTTTGATTCTGTTTTACCAACAAGTAATTGAATATTGATATTAGAATTTTTGAAAACTTTTTTTGCAAGTGAATAATGTTGTTTGGCCAGAATCTCAGTAGGCGCCATTAAAGCTACCTGATACTTTGAATTAATAACATTCGCTGCAGATATAAAAGAAACTATAGTTTTTCCACTTCCAACATCACCCTGAAGAAGTCTAAACATTTTAATGTTTGATTTTAAGTCTTTATTTATTTCATCTATAATTTTAATTTGATCCTTTGTTAAAATAAAATTAAAATTTTTCAAAACATGTTTGGACAAGCTATCATTGAAAATTTTATTTAATTTTTTGTATTTTTTAATTCTTTTTCGCGCTTGTGACAAAACTAATAAGTTTGCTAAAATTTCATCATAAGCTAATCTCCTATAGGAATTTGAGTTAAAATTATTATCTTTATTATTATGAATATTAAATATAGCTTTATTCCAACTTATATTACCAATTTTTTTAATTATTTCTTCATTATGCCATTCATTTTCAATTGTTATTTTTTGCAATACTTGATCTATTAGTTTTCTATATATCTTTTCAGTCAAACCTTCCGTTAATGAGTATTTAGGAATTATTTTTGCAACATACTCCTCATTATTCAATGGCACAGCATAATCAGGATTAGTAATTTGATATTTATTTCTAAAAAAATTTATTTTCCCACTTATTACAACATCCGAATTTAGTGGCAGAATTTTTTTTATATATCCCTCTCTGCTATTAAAAAAAACTATATCTATTGAGCCTTTTTGATCTTTGCAGATAACCTTGTTAGGAAGATTTCTTATTCTAGGAAAATTATATTTGTAAACATTAACTTTGATAGTCGCAATTTTTCCAATTTCTAATTTATCTAATGATTGAACATTAGATCTATCTGTATAACCGTCCGGCAAATTCCATAATAGATCACATATTTTTTCAATTTTCTTTTTTTTTAAAATATTTTTTGTTTTATTTCCAACTCCTTTTAGAGCAGACACATTTTTGAATAAAAAATCTTGCATTTATATTTGAATCACTATTCTATAATATATATTAAATTTTATTTATTTATGACAAATTTAGAAATTATTAGAAAAAAAATCATGTACAGGTCAACTCATAGAGGGACGAAGGAGATGGATCTATTGTTGGGTGCTTTTGTAAAAACTAATATAAATAAATTTAATGAAATTGACCTAGTAAATTTACAAGATTTATTATTATTAGAAGACGAAACTTTATATAAATGGTATTTTGAAAATATTCCTAATAAAAAGATTGTAAATAACAAGATATCTAGGATGTTGAAAGCTTTTCAATTATAGCAAATGGCGGAGAGAGTGGGATTCGAACCCACGAAAGAGTTGCCCCTTTGCTGGTTTTCAAGACCAGTGCTTTCAACCGCTCAGCCATCTCTCCACGTACTTTATTATATTTTACCTAATTAAATTACAACTTTATTTTGAAAATTTATTATGATTAATTTAAGTATATCCCTTATTATAATAAATGATTATGCCTTTTAAATATAAATTCATAACTTTATTTCTTATTTTTATTTGTATTGCTTTTAATACATCAAAAGCAAACGTAGATGATGATTTTAAAGTTTGGGCTGCTGACTTTAAAGAAAAAGCTGTAAAAAAAGGTATATCACAAGAGACGGTAGACAAAGCATTCTCAAGAGTAAAGTTTTTAGAGAATGTTATAAAGTATGATCGTAAACAGCCTGAATTTTTTGAAGATACAGAAACATATATTAGCAAAAGAGCAAACGCTTCAAGAGTTAAAAATGCAAAAAGAATTTTGAAATTAAATAAAGAATTATTTAACGAGGTTGAAAAAAATTTTAGTGTCGAAAAAGAAATTTTACTTTCCTTGTGGGGAATAGAAACAAATTTTGGTAAACACGTAGGTAAAATGGATATAATTTCATCTTTGGCTACTTTGAGCTTTGATAAAAGGAGAAGTCAATTTTTTTCAAATCAATTATTAATATTATTGAAATTAATTGATGAAGGATTAATTGAAATTGAAACTTTATTTGGTTCGTGGGCAGGTGCTTACGGTAATTTTCAATTTATGCCATCAACTATAAAAAGCTATGCAATAGATTATGATGGTAATAATAAAATAGAATTAAAAAATTCGTTGAGAGATTCTTTAGCATCAGCTGCTAATTATATTCATAAGATTGGATGGAAAAAAGATCAACCATGTTTTTATCGTGTTAAATTGAACAACCCAATTAAAAATAAATATGTAAATACATCAGCAAGAAATATATCTAATAAAATGAAAATTTCAGAATGGAAAAAAAAAGGTGTTGTAAATATTGATGGAACAGAATTAAAAACTAATTTGAACGCAGCTCTAATAATGCCTGATGGAGATGGAGATTCTCCGATCTTTTTAGTTTTTCAAAATTATGAAAAAATACTAAAATGGAATAGATCTTTAAGATTTGGATTAACTGTTTGTACTCTAGCAAATATGATAAAAACATGAAATTTAGAAAAATAATAGCAATTATATTATTGAGTGAATTTTTATTTTCCTGCGCTGATTATAAAATTAATAAATCAACAGATTCTATTGAACGGAATTATTTCTCATCCCTTGGTTTTGCCCTTATTTATAACGATTCTTTATATCAACAAAAAATAATTAATAAAAAAATTAAAAATAATGAAATAGCAACAATGCATAACTACCTTAAAGTTAACACACCCATTAAAATTATTAATCCTGAAAATGGAAAATTTATAGATACGAAAATCAATAAAAAAACAAACTATCCAGAAATATTCAACTTAGTTATTACTGAAGAAATTGCATATATTTTAGAATTAGATTTAAATAATCCTTATATTGAAATATTAGAAACTAAAAAAAATAAAAAATATGTAGCTAAAGAGGGTGTTACATTTGACGAAGAAAGAAATGTTGCTGACAAAGCACCTGTTAATGATATAAAGATGAATGACCTTTCCTCAAACGAAATTGAAACAAATAAAAGTACACAAAAAATTAGTAAATTTTTTCTAATTATATCGGACTTCTACTATTTAGTTTCAGCAAATAACTTGAAAAATGAATTAAATAAAAACTTAAAAGCAAATAATATTTATGTTAAAAAAATTAATAATAATAAATATAGGCTTTTAATTGGGCCTTTTGAAAATTTTAATGCTTTAAAAACTACTTATATTAGTTTAAACAATTTAGGATTCGAAGGATTAAATATTTATAAGGAATAATATGAATTATATTAAAATTTTTTTTTCTATTGTTTTTTTATCATTTTTTTATAGCAAATCTTTTTCAGAAGTATCAATTGATGCAAAAACATTTATACTACAAGATCATCTCTCGGGTAAAATTCTCTATGAAAAGGATGCGGATATATCCATTTACCCAGCATCAATGACAAAAATTATGACGGCGATTGTAACTTTCGATCTTCTTAAAAAAGGAGAAACATCACTCGATGAAAAAATTACTATATCTGAAAAAGCTTGGAGAATGTCTCAAAGCGGCTATTCATCCATGTTCATAATGTTAAATGATGAAGTTACTGTGGAAGAACTGCTTAAAGGTATAATTATAGTTTCGGGAAATGATGCCTGCGTTGCTTTAGCCGAAGGCTTAGCTGGTACTGAAAAAGATTTTGTTGCTCTGATGAATGAAAAATCTGAAGAGATAGGTCTAGAAAATACTAACTTTAGTAATTCTTCTGGCATTAATGATCCTGACAATTATTCGACAGTTAGAGATATTTTAAAAATGTCGAGATATATGATTAAAACATACCCTGAATACTATACTTACTTTAAAGAAACTGAATATACTTGGGACAGAACTGGAGGAGATCCTATAAAGCAGGGAAATAGAAACCCTTTACTTTATAAAGACATCGGCGTTGATGGAATCAAAACTGGTTTTTTGACAGTTGAACAGTATTCTTTAGCCGCTTCTATAAATCCAAATGTTAGAAGATTAACTGGTGTAGGAAGTGGTTTTAAAAGTAAAAAATCTAGATCTAGAGAATCTTTAAAAATGTTGAATTGGGGTTTAAAAAAATTTGATACAATTCAAATAGTAAAAGATAATGAAATTTTCACACAGCTAGATGTGTGGACAGGCAAGAAAAACAAAGTTGAAATATTAGCGAAAGAAGATTTTTATTTAACTATACCTAAAAGAAAAAAAGGAACAATCAAAGCAATCTTGGAATACAATGGTCCAATCAAAGCGCCTATAATGAAAGATGAAGAAATAGCTACTCTAAAAGTATACGTGAACGATGAATTAGAAAAAGAAATTTCATTATTTTCATCTGAAACTATAAAAAGATCAAATATTTTTTCAAGGCTGTTAACTTCTCTAAATTATATGGTTTGGGGTGATGTATAAAAAAAAATCCCTTTTCGTTACTTTTGAAGGTATCGAAGGTTCAGGAAAATCATATCAAAGCAAAATACTTTATAAAAAATTAAAAAATAATAAAATTTCATCAACTTTAACAAGAGAACCAGGTGGAACTAAAGGTGCTGAAATTATAAGAAAAATAATACTTAAGGATTACTTTCAACATAATCCCAAGGAGCAGTTTAGCAAAGAGACTGATACATTGCTTTACCTTGCTGCTAGAAATGAACATATTAGAAATAAATTAAAACCAGCACTTAAAAAAAAACAAACTGTAATATGTGATAGATTTATTGATTCAACAACCGCTTACCAAGTCGATGGAAAAGGAGTTAATAAAAATTTAGTAGATGCTGTACACATGCACATATTGAAAGATGTTATTCCTGATTTAACTTTTATTCTCACAGTAAATATTAACAAAGCAATTAAAAGATTAAAAAAGAGAAAGAAAAAAAATAGATATGATAAATTTTCAAATAAATTTTATAAAAAAGTTCAGCAAGCATTTATAAAGATAGGTAAAAAAAACAAAAAAAGATATATTATTCTAGATAATTCCTCAGATTCCAAGGAAGTTGAAAATACTATATTCAATATTGTTTTTAAAAAATTGAGTAAATGAATCTAAAAGAAAATTCTATAGAGATAATAAAACCTATAAGTCGATTTTATTTATATGGATTTAAAGAATATTTTAATTCATTTGTAAAACTTCTTAATAAAAATTCTCTTCCCAATGCTATCTTACTATCAGGTGCTAAAGGAATTGGTAAATCGACTTTTATTTATCATTTTATAAACTACATCCTATCTAGGGAAGAAAAAAATTCTTATTCAATTGAAAATTTATCAATAAGTGAAAAAAATAATTCTTTCAAATTAATAAATGAGAATATGCATCCAAATTTCTTCTTACTTGATAATGTTAATTCATCAGAAAATATAAAGATTGAAAATGTGAGAAAACTTTTGAATTTTATTAACAAATCCACTTATTCTAAAAATTTAAAAATTGTATTTATAGATAATTCAGAAAATTTGAATATTAACTCTTCAAACGCATTACTTAAAACTCTTGAAGAACCACCAAATAATACATATTTTTTTATTAATCATAATAATTCAACTTTTTTAAAAGATACTATAAAATCTAGATGTGTAAATTTTAATATTCATTTTTCTATTAATCAAAAAAAGGAAATATTTACCTCACTAATTAACGAATATAATATTAAATTTGAAGAAAATTATTCTAATGTTTTATTAAGCTTTTTATCACCAGGCATTATACTAAGTAATATAACCAATATAAATGAT
>Ga0208764_10001815_pt1 | contig 13642 bp, 14 predicted proteins | sample ETNtaG_18_FD_185762 | JGI IMG/M metagenome (GOLD analysis project Ga0208764, IMG submission 185762) | Marine microbial and viral communities from oxygen minimum zone, Eastern Pacific Ocean - ETNP201302SV91 (SPAdes) (version 2) | ecosystem: Environmental > Aquatic > Marine > Oceanic ... | reverse complement strand
AAGAAAATCAATATGAAGCAGGTCTTAATTTTGCAATTAGCTATAAAAAAAATGTAAATTTTGTAGGTAAAAAAGCATTACTAAAAATTAAAGATGAGAGAAAAAAAAAACAATTTATAATGTTAACTTTAATGTCAAACAATCCAGGCGAGCCATTAATGCTTCATGACGAACCTATTTATCTTGATAATGAAATTATAGGAAGAACCACATCAGGAAATTATTCTTTCTGCTACGAAAAAAATTTATCTTTTGGTTATGTTAATTCCGACAACTCACTTGAATTTCTTAAAGATAAAAATCTATTTATAGAGGTTGAAAAAAAAAAATACCCAGCCGAAGTTATAATTAAACCTTTAAATAAAAAGCAATATAAAACTTAAATATGTTACTATTTATATGTTAATTATGCTTAGAATAAATTTTATATTATTATTTTTCTTAATTAGTTTAAATTATTTTAGCAGTGTTGAGGCTAAAATGTATAGAGTTGGAGAAACATTTGAGAATGAAATAAAATTTACAAAAAGAATAGTACTACCACTTACAGCCGGAAAATGGGAAGTTGTTGACAGGTATGGATGGTTCTATCTATTTATTAATGCAAAAGGAAATACAATAGTAAGAATTGAAAATAATGAATTAATGGAATTAATTCAGGTTGAAAAAGCTGATTTGTCTGGAACAAATATGGGAGTTGTAGATAGAACTGTAAATGAAATAGTGTTTAAAGATTATTATGATGGTTGCTATCAAAGACCAGAATATTACATAGTTGAGGTTTATAAAAGGGGAGGCACACATAATTGTTTAGTAGTTAGACATTATGATACAAATAAAGAATTATTTGCTCCAGATGATCCGCAGTCAGGTAGTGCACAATTGAAAAAATGGTTCAGAGATAATTCTATAATAATTCCACCTATAACATTTGATAGTTTTCATTCATATTATTCAAGATTAATGAGAGGTGAATGGTATATAATTCAATATATGGCTAATCCAAAATTATTTAATTCTCCAAAGCTTAATTTTTTAACTGAAGATAGTTCTGAATTTCATAAAGCTAATATCGAAAGATTCCCAGAGCATAAAATAACAATGGATAAATGGATTTCTATTTCAGCTAAACGACATCAATATTTAGAAAAAATATTTAAAGCAAAAGATCATCATTTGTTAAACTTAAGCAAATATGTTCTTCATAGCGATATAGAAGATGTAAATAATAAAGATTTAGAAAAAAGTTTAGTAGAAAATCTTAAAAAATTAAGTGAACTTTATAAATCAGGTGTTCTTACCGAAGAAGAATTCACAAAAGCAAAAAATAAAATTTTAAATAAATAAATATATTATAAAGTAAATTTCAAAATGAAATTAAAATATGTATTAAAGTATATAAAAGATTACATTAGATTAGGATTTAATTCTGATGGTAATTCTAAATTTGCAAAAACTATATTAAAAAAAATAAAAAAAGGTTTTTATTTAGACATTGGATGTTATCACCCAATAAAAGAATCTAATACGGCATTGCTTTATAAAAATGGTTGGAAAGGAATGAATTTAGATATTTCAAAAGAAAGCATAGAAATGTTTAATATTTTTAGACCAAAAGATATTAATCTTAACATAGGAATATCAACAAAAAATGGATATGAAAAAGGATATTTTGAAAAAAATATATCTACAGTTTCGAGTCTAGATAAAAATTATCTAGCTAAGTGTGGTAGAAAAAATTTAATAATTAGACTTCTTAAAGTTATAACTCTCAATAAATTAAGAAAAAAATATAAGATTGAAAAAGTTGATTTTTTAAAAATGGATTGTGAAAGTAAAGATGCAGCAATAATTATGAATTCAAGTTTGAAAGATTTAGATTGTAATTACTTATGTCTAGAACTAATACCAGAAAAAAAAGCTGGTTTAAAAATAAAAAAATATAATCATAAAAAAACTTTCTTTAAGACTTCTGTATATAAAAAAATCAAAAAAAAATTTACTCTTATTGAAAATGATGGTGATACTTTTTTACTAAAAAAAAAATAAATTATTTTATAAAAGTATCATTAAATTGTTTGGCCACCCTAACGAAAGTTGTGCATTTACTAAGTTGTTTTAGCGAAGGTGCGCCCACATAAGTACAACTACTTCTAATTCCTCCAAGAATATTTAAAATTGTATCTTTAATTTTACCTCTATATTTAACTCTTACTGTCCTTCCTTCGCTACTTCTGTATGAAGAAAGACCACCATAATGTTTATTATTAGCCGTATCAGAACTTGATCCATAAAATTCTATAAATCTTGATCCATTTGATTTAACTATTTTACCTTTACCTTCATCATGTCCTGCAAACATTCCGCCAAGCATAACAAAATCTGCTCCACCACCAAAACCTTTAGCTACATCACCAGGGCAAGTGCAACCTCCATCAGCAATTATATGAGCTCCTAATCCGTGCGCCGCATCTGCACATTCTATAACGGCGCTTAACTGAGGATAACCAACTCCTGTTTGGATTCGTGTAGTACAAACACTGCCAGGTCCAATTCCAACTTTTACAATATCTGCTCCGCTAAGTATTAATTCTTGAGTCATATCTGCAGTTACAACATTGCCTGCTATAATAGTTTTTGTTGGGTATTTATCTCTAACAGACTTTAAAAATTTACTAAAATGTTCCGAATATCCATTTGCAACATCAATACAAATAAATTTAATGAAACTATATTCTTTTAATACTTTGTCTAAATTTAGAAAATCTTCTTTCTTAATACCTATGCTTAAAGCGATATTTGGGTGTATTGATTTAATTTTTTTAAATTGTTTTATTTTTTTAATATCATGTTGTTTTGTCAAACAAGTGATCATTCCAAATTCAGATAACTTTTCAGCAATACCCAATTCACCAACACCATCCATATTAGCCGCCATAATCGGAATTCCTGACCATTCGTTGTTACTATATTTAAATCTGTAGGTTCTTTTTAAATTAACGTCTTTACGACTTTGAAGAGTACTTCTTTTTGGTCTAAAAAGTACGTCTGAATAATCCAGTTTAAGATCTTCTTCAATTCTCACAAATTCGAACTTATACAGAGCATTTAAAGAATTTCAAATTAAATTTAAGAGATATAAACATCTATTAATTTAAGATTTCATATTAGATTCTATATAATCTTATTGAAAACACTCATCACTAATATTTTTATAACTTTGATCACCGCAAGTTTTTGCAAAAACTAGCCAATTTTTAATTATTAAAATATCTTGTAAAGAATTACCACTTACAGTTTTTTTATTCTTCAAATCATTTTTTAAAAATGGATACTTTTTATCACTTAGGTCTTCTTTGTTAACCCACTTATTGTTGTAAGTCATAATATTTTCAGATAAATTTTTATAATCAGGATATGATTCAACATATTCACTGCAGCCTCTTTTAATTTTATATTTAATATTTTTATCAATATTTATTTCTAAAATTGATGAAATTTCATCTAATATTAATTTAGCTTCATCCAAGGTTTCGCAGTATATAAATCCTTTATATCTTCCTGAGATATTTTTTCTTTTTTCAATCATACATTTTCGAATATTATTTTTTTTAAGATTTAAATTGTCAAATAAAATATGTAGTTTTATTAAATCAACAATATTATTTGGTTCTATTAAAATTTTGTAACAACTAAAGCAGTACTTAGGTACAATGTTATTCTCATTAAATATTTTCATGTGCCTATCACAATTTAAGTTCCTGTTGCCTCTTCTAAAAGTTTGAGTAGGTTTATAATTAATTTTATTAAAATGTTCGTTGATAATTTTATTTGATTTTTCGAAAATATTTCTAATATCTTCTTCATTAATTTTAGTTAAAGGATCATATTTAAATGATAGTTTTTTTAATTTTTTATTTGCGTTTACAATATTATTATTTTCATATTCAATATTTTCAAATAACGGCAATGAATTAATTAAATTATTAATTGCCGGTATGTAATTTTGGTCCAGATTGTTTGCTTCTATAAAATATTTTAGCGATTCATATTTTTCACCCATGTTTTGAAAAACTATTCCTAAATTATTGTATCCTTCGGTAAAATCAGGTTTTATTTGGATGGCTTCTTTAAAATCTTTTATTGCATCATCGTTTTTTGCAAGTTTTATGTTAACCAATCCTTTGTTATTATATATTGAAGCTATCAGTGCATTATTATTATTTTTTAATTTTGAAATAATTTCTATTGCTTCATTAAAATGTTTCAAAGCATTATCAAAATCGTTCAACAATAAATTAGTTATACCTTTTAGATTTAATAATATTGGATCTAAATTATTGTTTTTTTCGAATTTGTTAATTTCACTTAATGCTTCAGTGAACATATTTTTTTTATGTAAAATTATAATATTATTAATTAATTGGTTCATATTTTAATAATAATTGTATCTTAAATTATATCAAAATATCTTAATAATATAAAATTTAGATCACATTCGCGTCATTCAAAACATGTTTAATGCAAAATTTATTGAATCATAAAATAAAAGTATTAAATATCAATGCAAATTTAATGCAGAATTATTTAAATTGATTAGAACGCGAAATACTAAACTTCAGGTCAGTTGCTAGAATACATTTGCCAATACAATAAAAATAAATATTTTTTTTAATTAAGTTTTGTCTTTACTAAAAAATTTTTAAATACTTTAAAGATATAATTTAAGTCTTTTTTGACCATACCTTGATGACAACCAAGCAATATTCCATTTTTCATTACATCATCAGCAATTTGATTGCATTTTGAATGTTTTTTGTAAATTCTATTTTTCATAACAGGTTGTTTTAAGATATTTCCAGTAAAAATAGTTCTTGTTTGTATGTTATTTTTTTCAAAAAATACTTGCAAATCTTTTCTATTAAAATATTTGTTTTTTTTTATTACCAAAGGAAATGCAAGCCATGGTGTTTTGACACCTTCATATTGTTCTGGAAGGTTAAATAGATAGTCATATTTACAAAAAAAATCTTTTAAATATTTAAAATTTTTATTTCTAATTCTTATGTTGTTTTTAAGTTTTTTAATTTGTTCAATTGCAAAAGCAGCTGAAAGTTCTGATGGCAAGAAGTTATATCCAAGTTCAGAAAAAATGTATTTTCCATCATAATCTATATTTGAAATTTTAACATTGAATCTTTTGCTAATATCTTCTGACTCACCATAATTAGCTGAGGATCTTCCCCATCCTCTTAATAATTGTGCTCGTTGATATAACTTGAAATCATTAAAACAAACTATTCCACCTGTGCCCGCACCATTTATTATATGAGAAGCGTAAAAACTATTTGTTGTTATGTCAGAAAACTTACCAATTATTTTATTATTAACGGTATAGCCGATTGTATCAGCTGAATCTTCAATTATTTTTAAATTATATTTTTTTGCAATTGAATTAATCTTTTTCCAACTAGCAATATTCCCAATTAAATTTGGAATCATTACGGCAACCGTTTTCTTGTTTATACATTTTTCTATCTGGGAAGGGTCAGCAACAAATTTATTTGCTTCAACACCTATAAAATGTGGTTTAAGTCCAAGTTGATATATTGGTGCTACAGTTGTAGAAAAAGTTAAATTAGGTGTAATTATTTCTGAATCTTTTTTAAATTTAAATGAAGCTATTGCTAATAAATTTGCTGAAGACCCAGAGTTAACCATTAATCCATATTTTTTACCAAATAATTTACAAACCTTATTTTCTAGAATTTTTACATTATTTCCATCGACTAGTGATAAACTATTATTTTTTAGTACTTTGATTACAGCATTTATTTCTTTAGAATCGTAAACAGCTTTTCCATAATATATTTTTCTCATAAGTGCTTATATTTTTTTAGAAATTGTTTTAGTGACATATTTAATTTGTCTTTCTGTGAAATCAAAGGATTTTTAATCGGTAATTTGATATTTAAGTCAATATCTTCACATAAGATTCCTTTTTCTTGAGTTTTATCTCTATAGTTTGAATTTTTAAAATAAACCAAATTAGATTTATCTAAAGTTAAATAACCATGAGCGAATCCTTTTGGAATAAGAATTGATTTTTTATTTTTTTCTGACAATAAAATCTTAAATGATTTTCCAAATGTTTTTGAATTTTTTCTTAAATCAACACATATATCTAAGATTTTACCCTCTAAAACACTTACTAATTTCATTTGTTGATTTTTAATTTGAAAATGAAAACCTCTAAAAACATTTTTTTTAGATTTAGCTAAATAGTGGAAAAGCAATTCTTTTTTTAATTTTTTTTTTTGGAATATTTCCCTAAGATATCCTCTTTTATCTACAAAATTACTAGACTTAATAATTTTTAAATCAGTAAATTTCGTGTTAATTATTTTCATTTAAATATTTGATTAAATCTTCTTCTATATGAAATTTTTGCTTCCAATGCGGTAGCATTTTTATCTTTTTTATAATTTTTTTTTCAATTTTTTCATTTAATATTTTTAATTTAATTTTTTTTTTTATCATTTGGTTACTCTTATTGATTAAATTAACTATATTATTAAACTTTCTAGACTTTATAATGTAATTTCCTGATTTGATTTTTTTATTAATAATTAAATTTATTGCATTGTTTACATCATTTACATTAAGGAGATTTAGAGCGAGTTTATTAGAAATAATGCTAACTTTTTTATTTTTCTTATGATTATTTATGATTGTATGAATTATTTTTTTTCTATTATCATTTTCACCATAAATATCATGTAGAAATAAATTATAAAATTTTATATTTTTGTAAGAAATTTCATAAAATTTAAGAATATCCAAAAAACTTTTTTTTGTTGCTGCGTACAAGTTGAGTGGAAGGTAGTCTTCAGAATTTTTGTGCATCATTACGGATGATAAATTTATATATTTTTTAAGTTTTTTTTTTGGAAAAGCTTCCAAGATTGATGTTGTAAATAATATGTTAGAATTAATTAAATCAATCATTTTTGGAAAATCATGACTCTTTAAATATTTAGATGCTAAATTAATAACTATGCTGGCGTCTATATTTGATATTTTTTTTTCAAGTTGATTCATGTTGTCTATAAGAATTCCTTTAAAAAATTTATATTTTTTTTTAAGTTTAATTGATAAATCTTTATTTTTTTTTTTATTAATTAAAACTGCGTACACATGATAATTTTTCTCAAGCAAGTCGATAGTTAAATTTTTACCGATAAATCCAGATGCGCCAGTTATTAATATTTTTTTTTTCATCAAATTATTTTTAGTTTAGGAACTGGAATTATCCACTTACCATTTTTTTTTGAATATCCTTTTTCTTTTAAAAGAATTTCTTTTTTATGATTCCATGCAAATAATATACAATAGTCACTTTTGCTTTTTTTAAAGTTATCTGAGTTTTCTATTTTAATTAAACTTTTACCTGGAGTGTATTTTCCTATTTTAGTTTTAGAATTATCATAAATAATATTTATTAATTTATTATTTATGCCACAAAAATTTAAAATTGTACTACTCTTAGCTGGAGCCCCATAGCCAACAATAATTTTATCCTTTTTTTTTAAATTTATTAATGTTGATTTTAATTTTTCCTTTAAAGAATTTATTTTATTCTTAAATTTTATAAAAGTGGATATTTTATTTATTTTATATTTTTTTTCTAATAATGAATGAGACTTTACGTTTTTAGTTATTTTTTTTATATTTTTTTTTGCTATAAAATATCTTGAACATCCGCCATGCAAATTATTATTTTCAATATTATATACTTCCATTCCATATTTCCCGAAAAGAAAATTTATTGAACTTAAGGACCAAATATACATGTGTTCAGCATAAATTTGATCATATGCATTTTTGTTTAACATTTCTTTAAGTGATGGGTCTTCAGTAATGATTGTTCCATTATCTTTAATTAATTCACTCATACCCTGAACAAAACTATTTATATCTTCAATATGGTGCATAGTATTTGTGCATGTTATTACATCAGCTTTTCCATATTTAGATATAATTTTTTTTGCAGTTTTGACGTTAAAAAAAGCGTTTAATGATTTTACTCCTTTTGATTTTGCAATATCACAGACATTTTTTGATGCATCAACACCCAAATGTTTAATTTTTTTTTTTGAAATATTCTCTAAAAAAATTCCATCATTAGAACCAATATCAACTACAAAAGATTCCTTATTAATTCTTAAATTTTTAATAATTTTATTTGATAGTATATTCCAATGTTTTTTCATAAATTTAGATGTTGAAGCAAGGTAGGCATAATTTTCATTAAACATTAAATTTGCTTTAGGAACATTTATTAATTGAAATGTAGAACAATTTTTACAAAAACCAACTTCCATATTATAAAAAAATTGCTTTTCAAATTGATTTTTTTTAATGAAAGAATTTGCTATTGGCATTTTTCCAAAAGACATAAATCCTTTAATTTTTTTAAAACAAACTCTACATTTATTTATTGTCAAAGTGATTTTATTTCCTTTCTAAATTCGTTTAGCGACATTCCTTTTTTATCTCTTTTTGAGGTAATAATTTTTTTTATTTTTATATTTAAATTAATTTCCTCATCATTAAAATTTAAAACTTTTTCATATTTTTTAAACCTATAATTCGATAAAAGATAAATTAATTTATTATCATCTTTCAAACACAAATACCCATGCGCAAAACCTTTTGGTATATATAAAATTGAATTTTTTTTTAAATAAAATTTATGGATTTTACCAAATGTTTTTGATTTTTTTCTTAAATCTACACAATAATCCATTATTGATCCTTTTGTTACGATAAGTAATTTTTCTTGCTGTTTCTTCTTTTGGAAATGAAGACCTCTAAAAACATTTTTTTTTGATGAAACTAAAATTGAGTAATTGAAATTAGTATTTAATTCTTTTTTTTTGAATGTCTCAATTAAATAACCTCTATTGTCTAAGTTTACTTTTGAATTAAAAATTTTCGGATAATTATATTTCATCTAAATTAATTTCTTTAAGTAATTTGAGTAATCACAATTACCATAGAATTTAATTGATCTAATTATCGATTCTTTTTTAATCCATTTATTTCTTAAAGCTATTTCTTCTAAGCAAGCAATTTTTAATCCCTGCCTTTTTTCTATAGTTGATACAAATAACGAGGCATCAAAAAGATCTTTAGCGGTGCCGGTATCCAACCAAGATCCACCTCTTCCTATTTGTTCAATTTTAAGGGAATTATTATTTTTATATTTTTTTAAAAGATCAGTTATTTCAAGCTCACGTCTTTGTGATGGTTTTAAATTATTGGAGTAATTTACAACTTTATTGTTAAATAAATATAAACCAGTTATTGCTAAGTTAGATTTAGTTTTTTTAGGCTTTTCAGTAATTTTTTTAATTTTTTTTTTGTCATTAAGTTCTACAACTCCATATTGAGATGGATTTTTTACAGGATATAAAAAAATAGTAGAACCTCTATTTTTCTTTAAACTTTGCCTTAGCCTTAATGCTAATCCTTGACCATAAAAAAAATTATCACCCAAGATTAGAGCTACACCTTTTTTATTTATAAAATCTTTTCCAATTAAAAAAGCTTGAGGCAGACCTTCTGGTTTTTTTTGTTCTTTATAAGTTAAATTAATTCCAAAACGACTCCCGTCACCAAGAAGTTTTTTGTAAACATTAACTTCATCAGGTTTTACGATAATTAGTATTTTTTTAATGCCGGACAACATTAAAACGGATAAAGGATAATAAATTAATGGTTTGTCATATAAGGGTAATAATTGTTTGTTCGTTACCTTAGTTAACGGACTCAACCTAGTACCATTACCACCTGCTAAAACAATTCCTCTATCGATCATTAAAATAATTTATTATATTTATTAAACTTTAATTACGGGTCTATACCAAGATTTTTTATGAATGTAAGCATTAAACAAACCTGAAAATCTAGCAAAATAAATTTGAAATTTATTTTTATCTAAAAAAAAGTAAAAAAGAGATTTCAATATCGATCTAATCATAAAAGGAAATGTTATTAAATAGGCAAATATTAAGCCATTGTGTTTTTTATTAAAATAAAATTTTGACCACATTAAATGCCAATTTTTACAAATATCAATTTCGTTAGCTATATTACTTTTATAAAATCCGCCTATTTTATGTTTTACTTTTGCATTTGGTATCAAATAAATTTTTTTATTAGAGTTATTGAATCTTTTGCACAAGTCATGATCTTCATAAAAAAGAAAAAAATTTTTATCCCAACCACCAATTTTTTGAAATTTTTTTTTTTCAACAAAAACTGCATAGCCTGCACAAGTGTTAATTTCTATAAATGATTTATTTTTATAGTATTTAGTAACAGGAGATAAAAAAGAAAAATTATCATTTAATGACTTTGCCGCCAAAAGCAAATTTTTAAGAGTATCATTTTCTAATAGAATATCTGGAGTTGTCATGAGAACATATTTTGTTTTTGCACGCTTAACTCCAAAATTCATAGCCGCTCCGTAACCAATATTTGAAGTCAGAATTACTTTAGTTTTAGAAAATTTTTTCTCTATTCTATTTTTAAGATTTTTATCTTTTGAGGTTTCAATAATTATTTTATTAAATTTATTTCCTAAATTTTTTATACATTTATCTATTCTTATATCACTTTTATAAGATACAATAATTATCGTAACACTCATTTTTATATAGTTGTATTTATGTATATAGAATAATTTGTTTTAAATTTCAATAGATGTCAAATTTTTTAAATTTTTTAAATTTTTTTGTAACACGTCTCCTTTTTGAAAAATGAAGATGAATTTTAAAAATTTTACAATTTACAAATACGATTTCACACATCTTAAAAATTAATCACAATAATTGAACTCATTGGACTCTATTGACAATACTTAATTACAATAAAACTTGTTTGAAAGATTTTTTAAAAGTAGTATATATCAATACGAATTAGATGGCGGGGTAGCTCAGTTGGTTAGAGCGCGGGACTCATAAGCCCGAGGTCAGTGGTTCAATTCCACTTCCCGCTACCAAAAAATTATGAAAGATATTTATATAACTTGGGAAGATTATCATAAGAAAATCGAGCAACTTGCTAAAAAAGTGCATGATGATAATTGGAAATTTAATCAAGTTATTTGTATTGCAAAAGGTGGATTAAGAGTTGGTGATGTTTTTAGTAGATTGTTTAATGTTCCTCTAGCAATACTTTCTGTAGAGTCATATCATGGAAGTAGCGATGATGTAAAAAATCAACAAGGTCAATTTACATTCTCTAGAGATTTAGCAAAAACAACTCCAAATTTAGGATCTCATGTTTTACTTGTAGACGATTTAGCAGATTCTGGAAAAACCTTAATTAAAAGTATTAAATGGCTAGAGCATTTTTATGGATTTTATTTAGAAGATAAAATTAAAACTGCTGTAATATGGCACAAATCTACTTCAAAATTTAAACCAGACTATACTGTAGATTATTTAAAAGATTCTCCATGGATACATATGCCCTTTGAAAAATACGAAACAACTAATATAAAAAATTTTAAATTTGATTAGTTTTTAGTGTCCAGGGAAGTCAATTAGGTTTTCAACCTTGTAACCTTTTTTTAAAAGATTATCACACCCACCCAAATCAAATAGATTTATTACAAAAACATAACCAGCAACTTTACCTTTAGAAACTTCAATTAATTTAGCTGCAGCTTCAGCGGTACCACCAGTAGCAATTAGATCATCTATCAATAATACAGAGTCATCTTGATTGATTGCATCTTTATGTACTTCCATTGTTGCCCTTCCATACTCAAGCTCAAAATCAATTGAATGCACGTCACCTGGCAACTTATTTTTTTTTCTTAAAAGAATAAATGGTTTTTTCAAAATATAAGAAACGGCAGAAGCAAATACAAAGCCTCTAGACTCTATCGCTGCCAATTTATTAAATTGAAATTTTTTAGATCTTTTTACTATTTGATCAATACATTCTGAAAAAGCTTTTTCATTTTTTATTAGAGTTGTAATATCTCTAAAAAGTACACCTTTTTTAGGATAATCTTGTATCGATCTAATATGTTCTTTTAAATCCATAATTATTTTGAATTATATCAATAAATAAATTATTTTTCACTTATGGCAAATAATAAATTGGCAATAATAGGAGGTAGCGGCTTATATGATGTTGAAGAATTTAAAGATAGAAAGCTATTAGATTTAAACACTCCTTGGGGAAAACCTTCAGATCAAATATTAAAAACTAAATATAATGATAAAGAAGTCTATTTTTTACCAAGACATGGAAGAGGTCACTTTATTTCCCCATCTAATATTAATTTTAGGGCAAATATTGACGCTTTAAAACAATATGGAGTTACAGATATTGTCTCTGTTTCTGCTGTGGGATCCTTAAAAGAAAATTTATCTCCAGGTAAATTTGTTTTAGTAGATCAATTTATAGATAGAACATTTGCAAGAAATAAAACTTTCTTTGATGATGATATTGTAGCCCATGTTTCTATGGCACATCCAACATCCAAAGGTTTAATGAATGCTTGCGAAGAGTCTATAAAGAAAGAAAAAATTCCATACCAAAGAGGAGGAACTTACGTTGTTATGGAGGGTCCTCAATTTTCAACTTTAGCAGAATCTAATTTATATAGATCTTGGAAAGCAGATGTTATTGGTATGACCAATATGCCAGAAGCTAAATTAGCTAGAGAAGCTGAGATTAGATATGCGTCAGTTTCGATGGTGACCGATTATGATTGTTGGCATCCGGACCATGAAAATGTTGATGTTCAAAAAGTCATTAAAGTTCTTCTAAGTAATGCAGCAAAAGCAAAAAATATGATTAAAAATTTAATAGATAACTTTGAAAATTATATAGATCCTAATGATCCTACAAATAATTGTTTAGATGTGGCAATAATTACTGCTCCTGATAAAAGATCAAAGAAAACAATAGAAAAACTAAACACTGTTGCTGGTCGAGTTTTAAATAAGTGAAAAAGTATCTTTCAGATACAGAAATTATCCTTTATCAAAATCAAGGAGCTATATTAGTTAAAAATATATTTAGTCCTTGGATAGATTCACTCAGAATAGGTTTTGAAAAAGTATTAAAAGAACCAGGGCCTCATGCACGAGAAAATGTTAAAAGTGAAGAAGGAAGATTTTTTGAAGATTATTGTAACTGGCAACGAATATCTGAGTTTAAAAAGTTTGCTGAAGAGTCTCCTGCAGCGCAGATAGTAGCTGAAGCAACTGTTTCTAAATCTATTCAACTATTTCATGAACATGTATTTGTTAAAGATCCTGGAACAGTTAAAGAAACACCTTGGCATCAAGATATGCCATATTATTGTGTGGATGGTAATGACACTGGAAGTTTTTGGATACCGCTTGATCCAATAACAAAAGAAAACTCCTTACAGATATTATTAGGTTCACACAAATTTCCTAAATTAGTTAGACCAACTAAATGGTCTAATAACCAGTCATGGTATAAAGAAGATGATAACTTTATGGATATGCCAGATATTACGGGAATGGAAAACAATATTTTAAAAACTGAAATGAGTTTGGGAGATGCGATACTTTTTAATTTCAAA
>Ga0208764_10001814_pt1 | contig 13645 bp, 18 predicted proteins | sample ETNtaG_18_FD_185762 | JGI IMG/M metagenome (GOLD analysis project Ga0208764, IMG submission 185762) | Marine microbial and viral communities from oxygen minimum zone, Eastern Pacific Ocean - ETNP201302SV91 (SPAdes) (version 2) | ecosystem: Environmental > Aquatic > Marine > Oceanic ... | reverse complement strand
CAGCGGTGGGTTTAAATCAATTTATAACCATAGCCGCACTAATTGTTGGATTTACTCAATTTATATTTTTATATAATATTTTTACAAGTTGGTACAAAGGAGAAAAATCAGAAAGAAATCCTTGGAAGGCAAATTCTTTAGAATGGCATACTCCAGATTTTCCACCAACACACGGAAACTTCGGCAAAGAGCTGCCAGTTGTTTATCGTTGGCCTTACGATTTTAGTGTCCCAGGATCTGACAAAGAATATATTCCACAGCATGTTGCTCCTAGCGAGGTTCCAACAGCGAAGGTTGAAAAAACATGAGTAAAAGAGAGTTAAATATTTTTAAACTATTATCAGAAAAACCTTGGGAGGATTCTCAAAAGATAATTGATAATCAGCACGATGGAAAGACACTAGCTCTAAGTAAAGCAAAACTGGGTGTTAGAACCATTATGGTTGTTAGCACGGTTATTTTTTCTTTATTCATAGTTTCATATTCCGACAGAATGTTAGTTCATGACTGGAAAAGTTTGTCAGAACCTTGGTTGCTTTGGATAAATACTATAATTCTAATATTTACTAGTTTTGTTTTTTACAAAACAAAAGTTTTATCTGATAAAAGTGAGTTCGAAAAAGCTAAAAATTATTTACTTCTAGTTGGTTTCTTAACTTTTGCTTTTATTACAGGGCAATTATTAGTTTGGCAATATTATGTAAATCTTGGACAGTATGCTTCCACAAACCCAGCAAACGCATTCTTTTATCTATTTACTGCTTTACATGGTTTGCATGTACTTGGTGGTTTATTTTTTTGGGGAAAAGCAACAACGAAATTATTTACAAAAAATTATAGCGTTTTAAAAATTAAACAGGCAATCGAGCTTTGTGCTATTTATTGGCATTTTTTACTTATAGTTTGGTTTATATTGTTTGGTTTAATGATAGCTACATAAAAAGGAAATAACTAATGAGTCAATTTGATATATCAAAACTTCCAAAAGGTCCAAAAGGCTTTATGCATGACTGGGGATCTGACCAAAAAGCATTTAAAGGTGTGCCTTGGGGTAAAGCCATGATGTGGATTTTTCTTTTAAGTGACACATTTATATTTAGTTGTTTTTTAATTTCATTAATGACAGCAAGAGCATCTACAACGATGCCATGGCCGCCTACCAGTGAAGTTTTTGGATTAACAGTTTTTGGCACGAGCGTTCCTCTGCTACTTATAGCCATCATGACGTTTGTATTAATTACAAGCAGCGGAACAATGGCTATAGCAGTTAAATACGGATACGAAAAAAATCGCAAATTATGTGGTTGGTTTTTAGTAGCAACAGCGTTAGGAGGTTTGACTTTTGTAGGAATGCAAGCTTTTGAGTGGTCAAAGTTAATTTTTCATGATGGGGTTAGACCATGGTCTAATCCATTTGGCGCAGAACAATTTGGCGCTTTCTTTTTTATGGTAACGGGCTTTCATGGAACACATGTCTCCATTGGTGTAATTTTCCTGTTTATTTTTGCGCGGAAAGTTTTCAGGGGAGATTTTGATACAGGTAGAAGAGGGTATTTTACTTCTATGAAATCTGATTATGAGGCCATAGAAATTTTAGGACTATATTGGCACTTTGTTGATTTAGTTTGGGTATTTATTTTTGCATTTTTCTATCTTTGGTAGGATAAACAATGGAAACTGATAAAAAACAAGAAGTACATACACATAAAATTGGAATCTATCTCTGGATTTGGGGATTGCTCTTTTTATTTAGTTTCTTTTCTTACATGGTTGATTATTTAGATTTTCAAGGATTATTAAGATGGTCATTGATTGTATTTTTTATGCTTGCTAAAGCAGGGTTTATTATGGCGATATTCATGCACCTATATTGGGAACGTTGGGCTATTGTTAATGTTCTTTTATGGCCTATGACAGCAATAGGATTATTTATAGTTATTATGGCAGCAGAATCCTATTATACATTTTTCACAAGAATGTTTTATTTTGTAGTGGGGAGCTAAACCCACATTCAGTTTTTTAAAAATGACAATTACTAAATCGAAAACACTAAAGATAGATTACTTTAGTTATATAAAAGCCTTTTTTAATTTAATGAAGCCACGTGTAATGTCATTAGTAATTTTTACATGTGCTGTGGGATTATTAATTGCGCCTGCTGAAATTAATTTTGTTGATGCAACTTTCTCTCTCTTGGCCGTAGCTTTAGGATCAGGAGCAGCTGGCGCACTAAACATGTGGTATGAGTCAGATTTAGATTCATTAATGACCAGAACTTGTCTTAGACCAATTCCAACTGGAAAATTAACAAAAAATCAGGCATTAATATTTGGTATATTGTCATCAATAGTTTCTGTTGTAGTTCTTTACTTTTTTTCAAATTTGATTTCAGCGACAATTTTAGCAATTACAATATTATTTTATGTTTTTGTTTACACGATTTGGCTAAAGAGAAAAACTCCTCAAAATATTGTAATAGGAGGAGCCTCTGGATCTTTGCCGCCTGTTATTGGCTGGTCTATAGTAACTAACGGAATAACACTTGAGCCCATCATTTTATTTATAATTATATTTGTATGGACCCCGTCCCATTTTTGGGCGTTAAGTTTATATAAATCTGAAGATTATAAAAAAGCAAAAATTCCAATGTTGCCAGTTATTTCTGGAATTCAGACAACAAAATTAAATATATTTATATATTCTTTAATTTTATTTCCAATTGCTATATCTCCATTTTTTTTTGATTTTTCAGGTTTTGTATATTTTATGATTTCCACAATATTAAGCGGGTATTACATATTTATTTCTTATAAATTATTAAAGGAAAAAGATTCAGTGAACGAGAAAAAATTGTCAAAAAGATTATTTGGTTATTCAATACTGTATCTTTTTGTAATTTTTACCTCCATCTTGATAGATAGTGTTTTAGCTTTATAAAGAAAAAAAAGCCTTAATATGGATTTTTATAAAAAAAAAAAAACAAAAATTTATTTAGTTTTGTTTTTTTTACTAATCATTATTCTATTGTTTTATTTTTTTTATAATCAATATAAGAAAAATAAAAAAATTGCTTTAGAACCTATAACTATTAATTTATTAACAAACGTACATCCGAAATTACCTTGGTCTTTCATACCTTTAAAGCCAAAAATTTTAATTTCACCAGGTGAAGTGACAACAATTGAATACATCGTCGAGAATTTGGAACATGATTCAAGCACTGGTATTGCAACATTTCAATATTTTCCAAAAGAATATGGAAAGTATGTAAGTAAGATTAATTGCTTCTGTTATGATTCACAAACTTTAAAAGCCAAGGAAAAAAGGAAATATTCGCTTGTCATGTTTATAGATCCCGAGGCGACAAAAGATAGCAAGACAAAATACGTAAAAGAGATTAGTATTCAGTTTACATTTTTTGATTATAAAGAATATAAAAAAACAGAAAATTAATAATGAACTTGTCCATTTTAACTTTACAAAATGAAAAAATAGTTAGTTTGTGTGCTGTCTGCGTTTCAGATAGGAATGGGGGGCAAATAGCCTTGCTTATTATTGTTTCAGCTTTAATTCTTTTAGGTATAGGAAATTGGATCTGGAAAAAACATTTATCAAATAAAAAACAACGTTCCCAACAAAAATAATTAAAATATTCATCAACCCGAGATTTTGCCTAGATAATATCAAAATTCTGTACTAATAGAAGGTATGGAATATATAAGTACTAGAAATACACAAAAAAGTTTTTTATTTAAGGATGTTTTTTTAAAAGGATTAGCTCCTGATGGAGGCCTTTTTGTTCCTAAAACAATTCCGTCATTTGCGTCAGGAGAATTAGAAAAACTTAAAAATTTATCTTACAGTGAATTAGCTACAAAAATAATCCTAAAATTTTGCGGTGACGAATTTAATGAAAAAGAATTTAGAAACTTAATAGAAAATTCTTATCGAAATTTTCGTGTCAAAGATGTTGTGGTGATTAAAAAAATTGGAAAGATAAATTTATTAGAACTGTTTCATGGTCCTACCTTAGCTTTTAAAGACATAGCCATGCAAGTTATTGGAAATATGTATGAAGAAATTTTAAGAAAAAATAATATGAGTGTTAATGTTGTAGTAGCGACTTCAGGAGATACAGGAGCAGCAGCAATAAACGCAATAAAAGATAGAAAAAATATGAAAATTTTTGTATTGCATCCTAATAACAGAATATCTGAAGTTCAAAGGAAATTTATGACAACAGTTAATTCAAAAAATGTATTCAACATAGCAATAGAAGGAAATTTTGATGAATGTCAAAAATTTGTTAAGCTAATGTTCGCTGACAAAGAGTTTAGTTCATCTATAAATATGTCGGCGGTTAATTCTATTAACTGGTCAAGAATTATTGTTCAGATTGTTTATTATTTTTTTTCTTATTTAAAAGTTGCAAAAGAAAATGAAAAAATAAATTTTTCTGTACCCACGGGAAATTTTGGAGATATTTATGCTGGATATATAGCTAAAAAAATGGGACTTCCTATTAATAAATTAATAATAGCAAGTAACAGCAATGATATTTTGACAAGAGTATTTAACACAGGAATTTATAAGCCTTTGAAGGTAAAACAAACTATCTCACCCAGTATGGATATTCAGGTTGCAAGTAATTTTGAAAGACTTATTTTTGACGTTCATTCGAAAGATTCAGACGAAACATTAAAATTAATGAATATTCTTAATCAAAGCGGAGAATTTATAATTAAAAAAGAAAATCTAAGTAAAATTCACCAAAGTTTTTGTTCAGGAAGTTTGTCTGATGAAGAAACTAAGTCAGTAATAAATAATTTTTATGAAAAAGAAGGAATTATGATAGATCCACATACAGCTGTCGGAATAGGTGTTGCAAATAAAATCTCTTTAAAAGAAAACATGATAGTTTTAGGAACAGCACATCCTGCAAAGTTTTCAAATGTAATTATGAAAGAAACTGGAAAAAAACCAGAACTGCCTGATAATTTAAAAAAAATATTAGAACAAAAAGAAAAATACGTAGAATTACCTAAAGATTTAGAAAAAGTTAAAAAATATATTTTAGATAATGTGCAGTTTATAAACTAAATTGGAGTTGCTTCTTTTGCCAGTCTATCAGCTAAATCATTCATTGGATCGCCAGAATGACCTTTCACCCAACACCATTCAATCTGAATAGATTTTGTAAGTTCTTTAAGTTTTTTCCAAAGGTCAATATTTTTTACATTTTTTTTATCAGATGTTTTCCAATTGTTTTTTTCCCATTTTTCAATCCAAACTGTTATTCCTTCTTTTAGGTAAATTGAATCTGTATAAATTTTTATTTCTTTCAAAGAGGGTTGTTCTCCTTCTTCAGAATGGCAATATTCTAAGCCTCTAATTGCAGCCGTTAATTCCATTCGATTGTTTGTTGTAAGTTTTTCGCCACCAAATAATTCTTTTTTTTTATTTTCTTTAATAATGATAGCAGCCCATCCTCCTGGACCAGGATTGCCAACACAGGCGCCATCAGTATATATATTAATTTTCATAATTAAAAAAAGTAATCATTGTAATTCTTAACACTTTCATGAAATTCTAATCTTTTTAAATATTCAATTGGATCTTTAATTTTTACTAAAGCTCCTTCAATTAAATTTAGATAATCAAATACTCTTGTAAGTAAAAATCTAATAGCAGCTCCTTTACAAAGCACTTTCAGAGATTTTTTCTCATCATCGGTTAAAATTCTTACACTTGAATATCCATCAATGAATTTTTTTGCCTTAGTTACGTTAAAACTTAAATTTTCGTTTTTTCCTTCAAAACATAAAGCATTTAAACATATAGCTATTTCGAAAGCATAATAGTCGTTACATGAAAAGTAAAAATCAATGATACCAGATAATTTATTTTTATTGAAAAAAATATTATCCGGAAACAGATCCGCATGAATTATTCCTGAAGGGATATTTTTAGGCCAATCTATTTCTATTTCATTTAAATTTTTTTCAATAACATTTGATAAATTTGGATGAATTTTGCAACAATCTTTTTTGACTCTATTATATATTTCTCTCCAGGAATTAACCGAGAGTTTGTTTTTTCTTTTAGAAATTAAATTTTTTGTTATTGAGTGTAGTTTTGCTGCATATACTCCCACTTCATAACAATCTAACGGGTTTAAAACCTGTTTTGCTTTTCCATCTAAAAATGAAACAACGGCAGCTTTTTTATTAGAAATTTCAGATATGTAGTTTCCATTTTTATTTATAATAGGCTCTGGAGATGGAAATTTTTTATCAAATAGATTTCTCATCAAACCAATAAAAAAAGGCAAGTCTTTTTCATCAACTCTTTTTTCGTATAAAGTTAAAATAAATTTACCTTTTTCTGTTTGGATAAAGTAATTAGTGTTTTCAATACCTTCTTTTATCTCTTCGTGTTTTTGAACTTTTCCAACACTATACTTAGAAAAAAATTCCTTTAGATCGGTTTCAGATAATTTTGTATATACAGCCATTTACTAGATTATTTATATCCTTTTTTTTTTAAATAAAGTATTGTTTTGCTTTATGACAAATCCATTTTCTTCTCAAAACGGTCCTTATAAAGCGAAAGTTGAAAAAGACAAAACTTATTTTTGGTGCGCTTGCGGATTATCTAAGAAACAGCCTTTTTGTGATAGCTCCCATAATAAGGAAGGATATTTTAAACCTATTAAATATTTGGCAAAATCTGATAAAGAAGTATGGTTCTGCGGTTGTAGACGTACTAAGCATCAACCATTTTGTGATGGTTCACATTCTAAGCTTTAGTCTCTTTTAAAGATTTTTTTATTTCTTCCAAACTGCTTGCATAAAGCTTATCAAGCTTATTTTTATCAATAGAATTTTTAATAATGTTCTCTACAGATTGTATGCTTATGTTAATAGAAATATTTTTTATTTCTCTAAGAGCGTTTTCTTTCATTTGCGTAATCTTTGTTAGAGTATTTATTTTTTTATCTTCAATTAATTGATGAAATTTTTTTGTTCTTTCTAGTATATTTTTTTCACTTTCTTTTTTTGCCGTTTCAATAATTAATCTAGATTCTTTTTTGGATTTATCTAATTTGTTCTCGTAATCACTTAATAAACTTTTTGCCTCGTTTTTAAGTTTTTCAGAATCTTTTAATTCTTTTTTTATAATATTAATTTTTTCATTTAGCGAAGTGTTAACTTTTTGTGGAACTTTTAAATAAAATAAACCACCAAAAAATATGAAAAAAGCAATAGCGACCCAAAAAGTTGCATCAATGCTCATAGATTTTTTTCAACCTCTCTTTTAGAAATATCTTCTACTATAGCAGAAACACTGCTCATGTTTGAATTTGTTCCCATGATTTTTTTTAATAAATCGTTTGTAATTTCTGTTGCTATTTTATTAATACTCAATAGTGAAGTTTTTTTTAATTCTTTAATTTCTTCTTCCGCATTCACAAGTTCCTTTTCAATCTCTTCCGAAAATTTTTGTTTTTTTTGTTTGAGATCAGCATCCAACTGCTTTTTGTTATCGTACATTAGTTTTTGTGCTTCTTTTTTTGAATTTTCGATTATCTGATTATATTCTTTAAGTTTACTTTCTGCGCTATCCCTAAGTTTTTGAGCTTCATCTATATCACTAACGATTTTTAATTTTCTGTTTTCAATAACGTTAATTATTTTAGGTAAGAAAATTTTTGAAATAGCGATATATAAAGTTGAAAAAATTAAAACCAGCCAGAATATTTGAGCTGCCCAAAATTCTGGGTTCAATTGTGGCATACCTTCATCTGCCGCAAGCGCGCGGCTATAGCTTAAGACCAACACAAAACATGTGATGGAAAAAAATTTTTTCATAAATTAAAAATTTTATTTTTTAAAATGCAAATAAAATTATTAATGCAACAACCAGTCCAAATAAACCAGTTGCTTCCGCTAACGCAAATCCCAAAAGTAAGTTTGGAAATTGTTTTTGTGCTGCTGATGGATTTCTCATCGCTCCAGATAAGTAGTTTCCAAAAATTAATCCAATCCCAACACCAGCTCCTGCGAGTGCTATAGCTGCAAGACCTGCTCCTATCATTTTAGCTGCTTCTAACTCCATTTATCCTCCTTTGGTTAATGGTGTAAATTTAATGCATCATTTAAATAAATGCATGTTAAAATTGCAAAAACATAAGCTTGAAGAAATGCGACTAATATTTCAAGCCCCGTTAAAGCAACAGAAAAGCCAAGAGGCAGCCAACCACCTAGCAATCCCAAACTTATTACAAACCCACCAAACACTTTCATCATAGTGTGTCCAGCCATCATATTGGCAAATAATCTTACAGATAAACTGACAGGTCTGCTTAAATAAGAAATAATTTCAATTACTACTATTAAAGGTAAAAGGACTATCGGAACTCCTTTTGGCACGAAAAGCTCTAGATATTTTATACCATGCTTCAAAAATCCTATAATTGTAACTCCAATAAATACAAAGGCAGCAAGTACAAAAGTAACAATTATATGACTTGTTACAGTAAAGGAATACGGCAGCATTCCAACCATGTTACAAAAGAGAACAAACATGAATAAAGTAAAAATGAAAGGAAAAAAAGGTTTAGCACTAGAACCAGCAGTATCATTTATCATTTTAGCCACAAAAGTGTAACTCATTTCAGTAACCAATTGTAATTTTGAAGGTATTAAAGATTTTTTTTTAGTTCCTGTAAATAAAAAAAGCAAAATACACGCAGCGCTTAAAGTCATAAAAAGACTAGAATTTGTGAAGGATAAGTTCGTAGAACCTAAACTTATTTCGGGTCCTATTTTATAGACTTCAAATTGGTGCATTGGATTTGATGACATTTTTTCCTCAATTATTTTTTTAAATTTTTATTCATTTTTTTTGCGGACTTAAACACATTTAAAATACCAGCCGCGACACCTATAAAAAATAAAAAAATTGTTAACAACGGTTTAGTATCAAACCAATTGTCCAAAAGAAACCCTATTGTTGAACCAACTACTACCGCAGCAACTAATTCAGTGCTAATTTTTAAAGCTTTACCTAATGATGCGGCATTTCTGCTCTTATTAATTAAAGCATCTTTATTAATATTTTTTTTTGCAATCTCTAAGCGAGTTGATAAGTCTTTAAGATTTTTCATTATAATAAAAATTAGGCAACTAATTCTTCGGCTTTTTGTAGGTCAACTGAAACAAGTTGACTAATTCCTTTTTCAGGCATTGTTACTCCGTATAATCTATTCATTCTAGACATAGTAAGGGCATGATGAGTTATTATTATAAATTTCGTTTGAGTAATATTTATTAATTCATCTAGTAAAGCGCAAAATCTTGTTACATTAGCGTCATCTAATGGAGCATCGACTTCATCCAAAACACATATTGGTGCAGGACTAGTTAAAAAAACAGCAAAGATCAATGATAACGCTGTTAAAGCTTGCTCTCCACCAGACAATAGGCTTATGGACTGAAGTCTTTTTCCTGGAGGGCTTACTAGCAATTCAAGACCTGCTTCAAGTGGATCGTCCGAATCTATCAACTCTAATTTTGCTGAGCCTCCACTAAAAAGTTTTGTATAGACCTCACTAAATTTTCTGTTAACTTTTTCATAAGCTTCTAAAAGTCTTTCTCGTCCTTTTTGATTTAACTCATTTATGCTAGACCTAAGTTTTGAAATAGCAGAGACTAAATCTTCTCTATCTTTTTCCATTTTATTAATGGTCATTTTGTAATTTTCTGTTTCTACATCCGCTCTTAAATTCACTGATCCAAGTTTTTCTCTTTCAATTTTTTTTGCATCTAACTTGTCTTCTTGATCAATAACGTTTGGTAAGTTTTCTATATCGATTAGATCGGAATTATTTAATAGATTTTTTTCACTAATATTCAAATCATTTTTTATATTGCTTATTAAATCCTTTTTTCTTTTTTCAAGACCCTCTAAAGTAGCGCTTGATCGTGCTTTATTTTCTCTTGCAGACATCATTTTTTGTTCTACTAATTTTAATTCTTTATTAATTTTTTCATAATCTTCTTCAGACTTAACAAGTTGTTGCGAAAAACTTTGCTTTTCATTTTCTGTGTTAGAAGTATTTTGAATTAATTGACCTTTTTTTATTGCCATTTTTTCTGGAAGTTCTTCGATTTTTTTTAAATCAATTTTAATTTTATTCATTCTTTCATTTAATTCACTAGACATTTTTTCTGAGTTAAATCTTAAGTTTTTCCAATTTTGAATTTCTGTTTCTATATTTTTTATTCTTTCTTGTCTTTTTATTGTTTCTGTTTTTACAGTTTCATGTTTACTCAGTGCATAAGCATATTTTTCCTGAACAATTTTCATTCTACTCGTAAGGTAAGTTATTTCCTTCGTGGAATCTTCCGCAACCATAGGCTCTAGCTTTTCAATTTCGCTTTTTACAGAAAATAAAATATTACCGATTCCGTCTTTTGCTTCCTGGTCGCGATTATTCTCTAAAAATATTTTTACCTTTTCTAAATTTTGATTAATTTCCCTCAAATAGCTTATAAATTTTTTTCCATGAGAACTTATTGAAAAATTTTCAGATATTTTTTCTAGATTGTTTTGTTCTCTTTTTAGTTCGTCAGATGAAATTTGTAAATCATTTAAAGTCTTTTTTTCTAAATCATAGTATTTTTTTTCAGTATCAATTAAATTATTTTTTTCTTCGTTTAATCTTTTTTCATTAGATTGAGCATCTATAATAATATTTTTTTCCCTTTCTATATCTATTTCTATAGTTTTTTGTGATTTTATTAGTTTTTCTTTTTCACTTTTGGCTCTTTTTTCTTCATCTTCTAAATTCTGAAATTCTAAATTTAATCTCTGTAATTTGGACAATATTTCTATGTTTTTATCTCTTAACGGTTTTAATTTTTGATTTGCTTCGTCTAATATTTTGTTTTTATGATTAATTTCTAGAGCAAGAGAATTTATTTCCTTATCAGATTCTCCAGATGTTCCTGAAGTTGATGTAATTTCTTTTTCAATTTCAGTAAGTTTTATATAATAAAGACCCGCTTCGATTTTTTTAATTTGTTCTGATATAATTTTATACTTTGAAGCTTCGACAGCTTGCTTTTTCAAGTTTTCTAATTGCTTTTCTTGCTGTCTTCGTAGTTCATCAGCTCTTTTTAAATTGTTCTCTGCGGAATTTAACCTAAGTTCAGATTCGTGCCTACGAACATGAATTCCTGAAATTCCAGCAGCTTCTTCTAAGATTGCTCTTCTGTCGGAAGGCTTGGCTGTAACCAAAGCTCCAATTTTACCCTGGCTTATCATAGAAGGTGAGTGAGCGCCGGTAGACAAGTCAGCGAATAATGTTTGAACATCTCTGGCTCTTACTTCTTTATCATTAATAAAATATCTAGAACCTTTCTCTTTTGCTATTCTTCTTTTTATATTAATTATGTCTAATTCTTTAAATTGATATGGGCCATCTTTCTCAGAATTATCTAAGGTTAGGACAACTTCTGCAATATTTTTTGAAGCTTTGTTAGCTGTACCAGAAAAGATAACGTCTTCCATGCCCGATCCTCTCAAGCTCTTTGCCGAGGTTTCTCCCATGCCCCACCTAATGGCTTCTACAATATTAGATTTACCACATCCGTTAGGACCAACTATTCCGGTCAAGCCATCCTCTATGAAGAATGTTGTTCTTTCCACAAACGATTTGAATCCGGTTAAATCAAGTTTTTTAAATTTCATGAAATAAATTATATCAGTTTCTCAATAGTTTTTTTTAAGTTTTTGTAAGTTAGCGGTTTATCAAACTTTTTGTTGTTAATTATTAAAGTAGGAGTAGAATTTATTTCAAATTTTTTTACACTTTCTATTCGATCTTCTAATATATGGTCTTCAATTTTTTTGTTGTTTATGCATTTTTTAATATTTATTTCAAAATTCCCTTTATTTATGATTTCTTTTAGATTTAAATTAATTTCCTCAATGCTTTGGCCTTTTATCCAAATATCCTGGTTGTTATATAAAAAATGCAAAATATCTGATTTACCATCATTTTTACAATGCGCAATTTTTGAAGCATTTAATGCAGCTAAATCTAAAGGGAAATTTTTAAATTCAATTTTTACTAATCCTTTGTCGATAAAATCTTTTTTCAGGCTAGGATAGATTTCCTTGTGAAATGTTGCACAGTGAGGGCATGTTAAGGATTCATAAACTAAAATTTCTATTTTAGCATTTTCGTTTCCTTCAGTAATATTTTCTATTTTATTGTTTTCCACCCCAAAGGATTTTATGGAAAGAATAAGATAAATAAATAAAATTTTGATTAAGAAAATTGATTTATTGTATAAAGAGTAGTTAGTCATTTTTTCATTACTCTAAAAAGATCTGATAAAGATTTTTTTATTTTTTCATTACTAATTTCATTTATTTTTTTATCTAAATTTTTTGAAAATTTAATTTTATTTTTATTTACCATTTTTTTTTTTATAGAATTAATACTTTTTAATTTTATTTCACTAATAAAATTGTATCCAAAGTAGGAGTTAATTTTATTTATTATATCTTTTTTTGAATATTCTAAAGTTATTTCATTTCCTCTTTTAACACCTATTAGCAATACCGCTCCAGAACCCTTTTTAGACATTTTAATGGATATAGGGTATGAAAAATCAGAAATATCCTTTTCAATTAATATTTTCCATTTAGTAATTATTTCCGAATAATTGTACCCATTTTTTCTCAATATACCCCTGATGCCACGCGGCAAAGTATTTCCAAATGGCCTTAATCCTTGAACGTAACTTTTGGTTTCTTTATTATTTTGCTTATAATGCATTTAAATAATAAGAATTTATCAAAAAAAATTCTCTCATGGTACGATAATAACAAACGCACACTTCCTTGGCGAATAAGTAAAAATTCTAAAAAAAAGCATTATTATAGAATATTAAGTGAATTTATGCTCCAACAAACTCAAGTGAAGACTGTAATTCCTTATTTCAAAAATTTTGTCCACAAAGTTCCGAGCCTTAAAGCTTTATCTGAAAGTAATGAAAAAAAAATATTAAAACTATGGGAGGGATTAGGTTATTACTCTAGAGCAAAAAATTTACACAAAACCTCCAAGATATTAGTTAAAAAATATAAGAACAAAATTCCCGATAATTTTGAAAAGTTAAAAGAATTGCCCGGCATTGGAGATTATACAGCTAATGTGCTTTTGGCTTTAATTTATAATCAGCCACGTATTGGATTAGATGGTAATGTGAAAAGAGTTTTGCTTAGGCTATTTAACCTAGAAACAAAAAATACAGTGAATTTATTTACAACTGAAAGAAATGGAGATTTAGCCGAAGCTCTTATGGAATTTGGCGCTATAATATGCAAACCAAAAAATCCACTATGTTATAAATGTAAATTAAAAAAAAATTGCTTATATTTTGAATCAGAATCAAAAATTAGATTTAATAGGAAAATTAAAATTCAATCAAAAAGTTACGATATCTTTTGCTACTTAAAAAAAAATAAAAAACAAATAGCATTAACAAAAAATAATGATTTGGGTTTTTTAAAAAAATTTAACCTACCCAAGATTAAAGAAGTATCTAAAAAAAATAAAAATTGGAAA
>Ga0208764_10001809_pt1 | contig 13671 bp, 13 predicted proteins | sample ETNtaG_18_FD_185762 | JGI IMG/M metagenome (GOLD analysis project Ga0208764, IMG submission 185762) | Marine microbial and viral communities from oxygen minimum zone, Eastern Pacific Ocean - ETNP201302SV91 (SPAdes) (version 2) | ecosystem: Environmental > Aquatic > Marine > Oceanic ... | reverse complement strand
ATGGCTGTTGTATTTGACGCACCACATCCGTGTACCGCTCACACCTTCATTAACTGGTTGCTGAGTGCAGAACAAGGAGCGGCGTTGTCCGATTGGAACTATTACGATACGCCTAACCAAGCAGCGCTAGACCTCATGGCTAATGACGCTGACGGGTACTATGACGACCTTCTAGATTTCGTCAGAGACCCTGCGCGCTATGCCGGCGGTATTGAATCTTTGGAATCAATTGAAGATACCGGAGATTTCGAAACCAACTACGCAGACGCCTTCGTTGAGGCTAAAGGCTAAGAGCTAAAGCATTCTTGAAGGGGCAAGGCGAAAGCCTTGCCCCTTCAATATTTAAGTAGCGCGAGTGCGCATGCCTTTGAAGATACCTCTGACGTTTCTTAAGGCAATCTCCGTCTTTGGGGATAATCCAATACCATAAATAGCAACCCATCCATAGGTACATATGCGCCAAATCCAACACACAATAAACGATCAACGACTAGATTCTTCCGAAAATGAGAAAAGTGTCGTATTGAATCCAGCTACTGGAGAACAAGTAGCTGAAATCGCCATTGCGGGAAATAAAGAAGTTGAACTCGCTGTTTCAACTGCCAAAACGGCTTTCAAGGAATGGAAAAACACCTCTATAGCTCAAAGGACCAAGCTATTATACAAATTCAGAAATCTCGTCGTGCAAAACGAAAAACAGATAGCTGAACTTATTACTCAAGAGCATGGAAAAGTTTTAGAAGATGCTCGAGGCGAAGTAGCCCGCGGTATTGAAAATATTGAATACGCATGTGGTTTCGCTGAAACTCTGAAAGGAACGTACAGCGAGCAAGCATCAACGGGAGTTGATGTCTACACACTCCGACAGCCTGTAGGTGTTTGCGTAGGCATAACACCATTCAATTTTCCTGTGATGGTCCCATTGTGGATGCTTCCAAACGCAATCGCATCCGGAAACACATTTATCCTAAAACCATCAGATAGGGACCCTTCTGCTCCAGCATTTCTCGTTGAGCTAATACAGGAAGCTGGATTTCCGTCAGGGGTAGTGAATCTGATCAATGGGGATAAAGAATCCGTGAATCTTCTTTTATCCCATCCTGATGTAGACGCAATTAGTTTCGTTGGTTCAACACCGGTTGCGAAACATGTGTATGAGGCCGGAACATCTAATGGTAAGCGTGTTCAAGCCCTCGGGGGCGCGAAAAACCACATGGTAGTGCTGCCTGATGCTGATATTAATCTTGCCGCAGACGCAGCAGTTTCGGCAGCATATGGGTCAGCAGGTGAACGATGTATGGCAATTTCTGTCGTCGTTGCAGTCGGGGAAGTAGCAGATCCGCTTGTTGCCGCAATTACCGAACGTATTGATGACCTAACAATTGGCCCTGGGATGCAACCTGAATCAGAGATGGGACCCTTGATAAGCAAAGACCATCGAGATCGGGTGATTAGCTACATTGAATCAGGAGAAAAAGAAGGTGCGGCAATTGTCGCCGATGGAAGAAACGACCTCTTAGAGAATGCAGGTTTTTTTCTTGGCGTTACGCTGCTTGACAATGTGACAACCAAAATGGATGTCTACAAGGATGAAATCTTCGGACCAGTCCTATGCATAGTGAGAGCCGAGACATTTGACGAAGCGATGACCATTATTGAACAGAACCGGTACGGAAATGGTGTAGCTCTTTTCACTAGAGATGGTGGAACTGCTCGGCGATTCCAGAAAGATGTTCAAGCTGGCATGGTCGGGATCAACGTGCCGATACCAGTACCTGTCGGGTACCACTCATTTGGGGGGTGGAACGATTCCTTATTCGGAGATACGGCAATGTACGGTCCTGAAGGAATGCATTTCTTCACGAAACAAAAAGTCGTCACCAGTAGATGGCCAGATCCAACAACTAGCCAGGTAGATTTAGGGTTCCCACGAAACAGCTAAGTTTTTTGAGAAATAGCTTGGTTAACAAGCCATTTGAAAAGTGGATCGCTATCACGCGTATCAAGCATCTCCGGATGCCACTGCACGGCGATGATTGGAAGGCTCTCATGTTCAATACCCTCCACACCTGCATCAGAGGATCTCGCAGTAACAACAAATTCTTTTCCAACACGGTCAATACTTTGATGGTGTAAGGAATTTACCTGCGCTTTTGATCCATAAAGTTCTTCTAAGGCCGACCCTTTCTCAATAGTGACCTCATGTACTCGTGTTGTGGGAGGTTCATTCCGAACAGCATGAGGCGGAATGTCCTGGAACAGGCTCCCCCCAGCGGAAACATTCAATATTTGTAAACCTCTACAGATGCCCGCAATGGGCATTTCCCTTTCATATGCCACGTCAAGAAGATCTAATTCAAACTGATCCCGGATAGGTTCAACAGCTCCTAGCCCAGGGTCTGGATCCGCTCCATACAGATCCGGTGCTATATCCGCACCCCCGCTCATAAGGATTCCATCTAAATGATTAATGATTTCCTTAGGTTCAATACCAAGCGGGAGGAAAACAGGCATACCTCCCGCTGCGAGAATTCCCTCAGCGTAATCGACCCAGAAAACATCAAAGGATAAGGCACTCATAACACGTAAACTCCCGCGTAAATCTTCGCCTTTTCTTCGTTTCCCCGTAATTCCTATAAGTGGTTTTGTCGTCATGTTCCCCAATCAAAGCAAATGCTATGCATATGAACGGTATCGTACATAATTGAAACTAATTCGTATAGAGGAGTTAGTGGCTTGTACGTAAGCTAATAGGACTTAATTCACATGGAAATTACTTGGAATCGCGTAGCTTTAAATGCTCAACAACTCAAGCAACGAGGAATTACGCATGAATCTTCAGTGGTCATGGTTTCTTCTAAAGAAAATACTGGGATAGGAGATGTAACGAGATTCGCTCTTCAATCATTAGGGTCATCAATGGTTGAAGTGAATGTCCCAAGCGCATCTAATGCGGAGAATGCTGCCTCAAGGCACAGCTTTCTTTCAGATGTTCTTACAGCCTCAGATTTCATTGTGGATTGCACAGGGGGAATACTCGATACGTTGCTAGGGAATAGTGAATTAAATGAAACAGGGACCCAAGTGCTCGTTCATGACAGTTTAGATTGGGTTCTTGCCACGTCTTCATGAATACGGACCCGGCAGAGAACAACACGATCAGCTCAATTCGGCTTGTAGTTGCAGCCCCAGATTTTGAAAGCGGGCTTTCCTTCTTTGTCAATGATTTAGGGTTTGAAGTGGCAATGATTGCACCAGCTGAAGATCCGAATATTGCCGTATTAACTCTTGGAGATTTTTCTGTCTCGCTAGATAAGCATGCGGAATGTCCTCCAGTCACTTTTGAAATTCCTGCCGAACAATCAGAACTTTTAGGAACTTGTGTACAGGGTCCCAATGGGACAAAAGTAAATTATGTATCTCGGACAAAGAAAACAGTTAATGAAAAGCGGCCAGGTCCTATTCTTGCCATCGCGGAACAGGCCAATTCCCAGTGGGTCACCGGACGCGCTGGCATGGCATACCGTTCACTCATAGGGGCCCCTAATTCCGGAGTCACAGCCTCACACATCAGAATTGAAGGTTCAGGGGAAGTTCCAGACTGGGTTCACTACCACGATGTCGGTTTTCAAATTATTTACTGCATTCAAGGTTCAGCCAAACTTGTCTACGAGGGGCAGGGTGATCCCTTTATGTTTCAGGAAGGAGATTGTGTTCTGCAGCCACCACACATACGGCATAGGGTTCTTGAATCGTTTGACAATTTAGAGGTTGTTGAGTTCAGTTCACCTTCTAATCATGCAACATATGCAGATCGGGTGATGGGCCTACCTAATGAGAAATTTGCTCCAAATCAGGAATTCTCCGGACAGCGATTCACCCTGAGCGCCGAATCTGAAAGCCAATGGAACCCGTATGAGGGAAGCAGTTCACTCATGGTTCGCGAAACATCAATCGCAGATGCATCAGGGGGTACTGGTTGGGTAAACATTATTGAAGCGACCGGAACTGACAACGAGAACGACTTGAGTCCAAACCCAATCAACATTGAAGATAGCCCTGATTTTCTTCTCTGGTTTGTTCTCCAAGGGACAGGAGCGATCTCTCACCGCAATCAGGAAATCAATCTTGAACGAACTGATGCAATAGTGTGCCCGTATGGCTATAGCCACGAAACAGAATTCGCCTTGACGGGTTTTCACGAAGGTTTCAAAGTTCTTGAAATAGGACTCAATAATCGTTAGCGAGTCTTTACTTGCGATGCAACTGTTGATGGGAAACTCAGAGATAAGGCCCAGTTGACCATGAGAAAGCCTGTTGAGAACAATAGGGCAAGTGTCAGCCCCCCCCAGAGGTAAGCCAAGCCGGATAGAAGCGTTCCAACAAATCGTCCGGCAGCATTCGCGGCGTAATAGAGTCCAACATTTACAGCTACGTCATCATCAGCAGTATATGCAAGGATCAGGAAAGAATGCAGAGAGGAATTTAGCGCGAATAGGAAGCCGAAAACCAGTAGTCCAGCTATAACAGTTGTGCTTCGTGCGACATTGTTCCCTACTAGAATTGTGATCACGCCAGTAAGTATGCACAATGCAGCAGCCCAACCTTTCGCTAAAGTCCCAGCAGCATTTGGTCCTTTAGATAACCGCATAATGGAAGGCGCTCCGGATTGGATAATTCCGTATCCGATCACCCACGCTGCTAGAAACCCACCTATCCCTTGATAGGACCACCCCAAATTCTCGTCAAGAAATACGGGTAGGGCGACAACAAACCAAATATCTCTTGACCCAAAAAGGAAGAATCTTGCTATCGATAGCCGATTTACAGAAGGGTAGGTTGAAGACAGCACTCTCCTAGATTCCGCCCTTTCAGATTTCCCGATTTTCTCTTTTAAGAGAATAATTATCAGAAGTAGTGACACTGCAACGAATGAGGCCATCACTATGAGTGCGATGCGGAAACTTAACCAGGAAAGTAGTGCTCCTCCAATGAAAAACCCTGCTCCTTTTAACGCATTTTTTGAACCAGTGAGGATAGCGACCCACTTGAAAAGTCGGGATTGCTGTTGATCATTAACGTCATCGGGAATAACAAATTTGACAGCGCTTTTTGAACTCATTTTTGTGAGATCCTTCGCGATGCCGGACAGGGCTTGGCAGGTCATGACGAAGATAACCGAAAGAGCTTTACTCCAATTTGGGTCAACGAAGGAAATCGCTAAAAGAGCAATAATTTGTATACCTAAACCTGCTTTAAGCGTTTGATCTAAGCCAGATTTTGCACCGGCCCAACCCCCAAAAAGGTTAGTAACGACACCCATAAGTTCGTAAGCAAGGAAAAGGAAACTTAATTCAAGAGGGCCATAACCCATTTCATGGAAATGGAGAAGAACAATCATCCGTAAGGCACCGTCAGTGATGGTGAGACTCCAATACGCCCCAGTAACAAGACTGTAGGTTCTGAAATTCATGGATTAAACACCATTATTCGTTGGCAACTTTACTTGCCAATTCCGCCATTCTGTGGACGTAGCCGTACTCATTGTCATACCAGATGAGAACTTTGACCAGTCCATCATCTAAGACCATGGTTGATGGTGCGTCAACAATTGCAGATCTTGAGTCATTTACAAAATCCGCTGAAACCAATGGGCGCCGTTCCACTCCTAGTATCCCCACCAATGAAGTTTCTGCTGCTTGTGATAGAAGATCGTTTATCTCAGTTGCAGAAATCTTTGCGGAAAGAGAGAAAACGCAATCGGAGAGTGACGCGTTAAGGACGGGAACCCTGACAGCGATGCCGGTTAATTTACCTTCAAGTTCCGGGAAGATTTGAGTTATAGCTGTTGCCGAACCAGTTGATGTGGGGATAAGGGAATTCAGTGCGGAACGTGAACGCCTCGGATCGTGCAATGGAGAGTCAACAACGACCTGAGTGTTTGTTGGAGCGTGAATCGTTGTTACCATTCCCTGTTCAATTCCGACTTCTTCGTTGAGAACTTTCACTACTGGAGCAATGCAATTTGTGGTGCAGGAGGCAGCGGTCACAATATCGTACTTTTCACTGTCGTATAGATCATCATTACATCCCATGACCACATTTAAAACCCGGTCATCGTTGACCGGCGCTGCTACAACGACTTTTCTAACTCCCTGATTAAGGTATGGGGATAGCGTTTCAACCGACCGGTAAGCGCCCGTACATTCCAATACCACGTTCACTCCAAGGTCAGCCCAAGGAACTTCGGCTGGGGTGGCATAGCTTGAGAAGGTAACTTCTGACCCATCAAGAAAGAGAGAACTCCCATCGCTTCTTGCTTCTCGTTTCCAGGTTCCATGGACACTATCAAACATCACCAAATGGGCTGCTGTGTCTACGTCTCCGTTGATTTCATTGACATGGACCAATTCCAACTCAGTGTGGTGGGTCAAAGCTCTGACGACAAGCCGACCCATTCTTCCGAAGCCATTAATGCCGATTCTATGTGCCATGAAAGCTAGGTCAACTAGTCGTTTGTTCTGATGAAAACGGGGGAGTTATCGTTTGAACGTTCCTCACAGAAGTTGTATCCGTTCTCGGAGAAATCGGGGAAGTCTTCATGAGAAGAGATTCGATTCCTGATAATCCATGATGCCATTGACCCTCGTGCGCGTTTCGCATAGAAACTCACCGTCTTGTAATCTCCTCCTTCTTTCCGGTCTAGGAAAGAAGGAGTAACTATCTCACATTGTAATTGGTCGACGCGAACAGATTTAAAGTATTCGTTTGACGCTAGGTTAATTAGAACATTTTCTCCGGGGCTTTGATCAAGATCCTTGTTCAATGAATCAGTTATAGTGTCCCCCCAGTAATCGTAAAGATTGGAGCCGCGCTCGGTCTCTAATTTGGTTCCCATCTCTAATCGATATGGTTGGATCAGATCAAGGGGGCGGAGGACACCATAAAGACCCGAAAGGATGCGGAGAGTCTCTTGGGCAAAGTCGTAGTCACTCTCAGAGAAAGAAGCAACAGCGTCTAAGCCAATGTATGTGTCCCCGCTGAAAGAAAGAACAGCTGGTCGAGCGTTATCGGTTGTAAAGGGGAGACTCCAGTCTTGGTATCTCTCAAAGTTCAGATCTGCAAGTGATTCTGAAATAGACATGAGTGAACGAAGATCATCAGGGGATTTATTTGATAGCACCTCTACCAGTTCTGAACTTTTCTTCAGATGATTGGGGCCACTATTTTTTTCAGTCGCGAGTGGCGACTCAAAGTCAAGAGCTTTCGCTGGAGAAACAACAATAATCATGTATATATATATTTACCTCAGATTCTCGGTGATTGCCGAAATGGGGAACGTCATTCTTGAGTTTTTTCTTTCACCGTGGAAGTCTAGCCCTAGAGTCCAATTCAAATTTTTGAGCGAGGTGTCAATGGGGGAGTACTCCGAAGAAGAAATACAGGCTGCTTTTGATGAATATCGGCAACGTGGAGTTTTGAATCATGATTGGGAAGGCTGGGGTTCACTGTTTACAGAAGACGCGCATTATGTTGAACATTTCCTTGGTGAATTCAATGGAAGAAAAGAAATTACCGATTGGATAGTTTCCACGATGCAGGATTATCCCAACATGTCTTTATGGATGGAATGGTGGGTGATCCAAGATGACAGAGTAGCCCTATACATCTGGAATAACCTTCCAGACCCGACTGGGACAGGGAAGCGATACGGTTTTCCGAATACAACAATTCTGCAGTACGCGGGGGATGGGAAATGGAATTATGAGGAGGATTTCTATAACCCGGCGGATGGCGAACGTGTCTGGGGAGAATGGTTTAATGATGGGGGGCGGATTGGAACACCCATTAATAGGTCACTAAAGGGGATAGAGGATTGGGCTCCGAGCGTGCCTGAACCGTCATTTCCGAGAGAAGAGGTAGAACGCGAGTTTCTTCTATACTCTCAACGAGGTTCTTTAGCTGTTGAAACGGGTGATTGGGACCAGTGGGCTGACCAGTTCACCGAGGATGCTAGATACTTTGAGCACCATTACGGGAAATTCTCAGGTAGGGAAGAGATACGGAAATGGATAACCAGCACAATGGGCCCATTCCCTGAGATGACTTTCCCAATTGATCATTACATGATTGATGGGAATCGCGTAATAGCACTCATCCCGAACTGCCTTCCCGACCCAAAAGGCGGCGATAAAGAGTATTCATTTAATGTTCATGTCATCCTGCATTATGCGGGGAATGGTCAATGGAGTTATGAGGAAGATGTTTATAACCCGAAAGAGGCTGGACGGGTAGTTGCTGAATGGGTTGAAGCTGGTGGGGTTGTCCCAACACAGTAGTGGTTCTATTATCCCGCTTCGCTGTGGGTGACGGGTTCTTCTCCCATCCACTCTCGAAGAGTGTTCTTTAGTTTTGTCTGTTGGATGAACAGGTCATGTTCTGGTCCGTTTTCAGTGGAAGATTGCGGTGCCTTTAGGTAGAAGCTCAGCCATTCTTGCACTCCGGATTCTCCTGCTCTGTGTGCTAGATCCATAAATAGCGCTAAATCAAGAACTATTGGGGCTGCAAGAATTGAATCACGGCACAAGAAGTCAACTTTGATCTGCATCGGGTATCCCAGCCAACCAAAGATATCTATGTTGTCCCACCCTTCTTTGTTATCTCCACGAGGGGGGTAGTAGTTGATCCTGACAACGTGATGGATATCCCCATATAGATCTGGATAGAGCTCAGGTTGAAGAATCGTGTCGAGTACTCCCAATTTGGAGACTTCCTTTGATTTGAAGTTCTCTGGAGCATCAAGGACCTCCCCATCCCTGTTCCCAAGAATGTTTGTTGAGTACCAGCCTTCAAGTCCGAGCATCCGAGCTTTGAACCCAGGTGCTAGAAGGGTCTTCATCAATGTTTGACCAGTTTTGAAGTCTTTCCCGGCTATAGGAACTCCTCGAGATTTTGAAAGTTCCACGATGCAATCTAGATCGCAGCTGAGATTTGGTGCGCCATTGGCAAATGGCACGTCGGACTGGAGAGCCGCATATGCATAAATCTGGCTGGGGGAGATATTGGGGTCGTTGTTTCTGAGCCCTTCCTCAAAAGCTGCGACTGATGCATGTACGTCACTAGGTTCTTGGAATGCTTCTGTTGATCCGCACCAGACCATTACAAGCCTGTCACATTCATTTTCTTCTTTGAAATTCGCTATATCTTGGATGAGGGCTTCTGCCTGATCCCACTTGCTATCTAAATCTTTGACTCGAACACCTTCTAGTCTTGAAACCCATTTTTGGTCAAAGACTGCTTCCATCGGGATGATAGATTCAAGATCTCCGGAGATTTCGGAGAGGTCATCTCCATCAAGGACTCCTGCGGTTCGTGCTGCTTCTAATACGTTGGGTGAGATCGGGTCCCATCCACCGAAAACAAGGTCTCCAAGATCTGCCAAAGGAACGAAGTCCCTTATTAATGGATTCCGGTCATCTTCTTTTGTTCCGAGGCGGATATGGGCCATTTGGCTGATAGATCCTATTGGGGGTTTCAGTCCTTTTCGAGCTGCGAGTACCCCCGCTATAAAAGTTGAGGCTACAGCACCCATTCCTGGTGTGAGTACGCCGAGTTTGCCATTTGCTGATTTTATGTCTCTTGAATTCATATTGAGATATTAGCAAAAGTAAACAAAAAACATATATTGTTAAGAAAAACTTAACTATAATGCAGACTGTGCTTGCCTTACCAGATCTCTCTATAAGACAATTGGAATACTTGGTCGCTGTTGCTGACCAGCAAACGTGGGCAGATGCCGCTGAGTCTGTTGGGGTGACACCATCAGCTCTTTCACAGGGGTTAGCGGAATTAGAACGAAGGGTAGGGGTACCATTGTTTGAACGTGTTGGAAGACGCCGGACACTGCATTCAAGCGCCGGAGTTGTTTTAGATCATGCTCGCCAAGTAGTAGCCCTCACTAGTGACCTTTGCCGTTGGGCAGATAGAATCAATAGCGCTGACGAAGGGGCACTTCGTGTAGGAATGATAGATATAGCAGCAGTTAATCATTTTCCTGACGTGCTTCAACAATTCCGTAGCGACCACCCATCACTTGATTTCCATTTACGTGTCGGCCCATCAAGACCGTTGATTGAAGCCCTTTCCAGAGGCCAACTAGATCTCGTTGTATGTGTGCAGCCGCAGATTGAAATTTCTGGAATAGAAATTCAACCGTTGTTAACGGAAGAACTTTCTGTCTATAAACCAGGTGGTGGGAGCTTGGGGAAACCATCCGATTGGGGTCCTTGGGTGCTTTTCCCTGAGGATTCCAATACGCGTCAGGTTATCTCAAATGCTTTGAATGAGAAGGGAGCTCCAGTTGTCGTTGTAGCCGATTCTCCCCAGCCAGAAGTTCTTAAAGAGATGGTCAACCTTGGCATTGGGTGGACGGTCCTACCAAATGTACAAGCGGAATCAGGTCCGCGACCCTTAGATCCAAGCATTGTGCTTGGAACACGAAATCTAGTTTTAGCCACTCGAATAAACGCAGCTCAATCACCGTCCATAGCAGCCCTCAAAGAGCTCCTACAAAGAAGCTAGATAGAATCTATAATCGTTCGTAGGTCCAGCTTTCAAAAGATTCACCATCGTATGGCATTAACCCGTAGAAAGTCCGTGGGTCATCATCAAAAATCAATGGGAGGAAATGGCGATCCCCTTCCCACAAGGGAAGGTTCACTTTCCTCCGAGTAGAGGCATCGGCGCTGCAGGCATCAAGAAGATTATGTCTGGGAACCCATTCCAATGACCCCTCATCATTGAAGGCTTTGGGGTCGCCGTCCCAATCTCGGACAAGAAAGATAAACCCAAGCCAATCTTCTCTTTTTGGCCCAAAATCAGTCCACGTGATAACACCCCGTAACTCCATTGAAAGAATCGTAATGTTCGCTTCCTCAAGGATCTCTCTCCGAAGGCCTGAAAGAATATGCTCATTGGACTCAACCTTTCCTCCCAACCCATTTACCTTTCCGAAATGATCATCATCTGGTCTACTATCGCGACGAATTAAAAGAACTTCATCCGTTTCTTCATTTAAGATGTACGCCAACGTTCCAACGATAGGAGATAGTGCCATCTCCATGGTTTAGCAGCAGAATCAAACGTCGTACGTTATGGGCGTCTTTTGTCGAATCAAGTAGTCGTCTACAGTTGAGATGATGACGACTACGGATTATCGCTGCGACAATGATGGGATTGCCACAATAACCATTAATAATCCCCGTCGACGGAACGCAATGACGTATCCGATGATTGAACAACTCTATGAGAACCTTAAGATCGCAGAAACTGAGGCTCGTGTCGTCATTCTTACCGGAGCTGAAGATGCATTTTGCGCTGGAATCGATCTTGATTTTCTTTCAACGATTCCCCCTGAAGAACGGGGCATTAAGGTGCCAACACATGACGAAGAGGGCTGGTGGAATATTACCTCGTGCCCTTTGCCAGTAATCGCTGCAATCAATGGCCCTGCAGTAGGTATGGGCGCCGAATGGACAAGCCATTGCGACATACGAATCGCTTCCACAAATGCCCGATTCTCATGGAACTTTGCTCACAGGGGTTTAATCCCCGACACAGGGGCAGGTACATGGTTACTTCCTCGGCAAATAGGAATCCAGAACGCATTGAGACTTCTCTACTCTGGAGACTGGTTAGATGCATCAACTGCTTTACAAATGGGTTATGTCGCAGAAGTCGTTGATCCTAACCATCTAATCGAAAAGGTCACCGAAGAAGCTCGGCGCTACCTAAAGGGTGCGGACTCGTCACATAGATTAACTAAAAAACTTTTGTACGAAGGATTAACAACGAGTGTTGTATCACATCAAATCAACAGCAGGCAGACGCTTCTAGAGTGCTTCGCTTCTGAAGAGCATCAAGAAGGGGTCTCTGCATTTATTGAGGACCGCACCCCGAACTTTGGCAAAACACCTAGAAGCTAAAGTAAATAATCCTTTATCGCCATTTAGGTTCGCGTTTCCCAATCGCAGCACTTATTCCTTCCTGAAAGTCAGGATGAGACATTGACTGCAACTCTGATGAAAGACCCACTTCAAACATTGAAGAGAACTGAGCTTTCAGCCAATTATTGATGGAGATTTTTGTGCCCTTAATCGCAAGTTGAGGACCTTTCGATAATTGAACTGCCATTGCCTGCGCTTTTTGCAAGACTTCATCTGAAGCAACAACGTGGTTAACGATTCCAATTTCGTACATTCTTTGAGCATCTAACGTTGTGCCAAACATCATGAACTCTTTAGCTCTATTAGGGCCAACAAGAAGCGTCCAAATAGCTAATCCACCATCTCCTGGTACAAGTCCGATATTTACATGAGGGTCACCCCATTTAGCATCTTCGGATGAGATCACAATATCGCAAAGAAGACCAAGCGTTGCACCAAGACCTATTGCATGTCCATTGATCGCGCCAATCAGAGGTTTTTCAAAATCAAGTAAGTTGTAGATGATTCTTCTTGCAGAAGCAGGAGAAATACCGGAGCCACCAGTTGGGTTAACTTTTAGGCGTTCTTCCATATCTTTTAAGTCTCCGCCAGCACAGAAAGCTCTTCCAGCCCCAGTTAGAACAACTGCCCTCACCTCGTCGTTCTCCCCCAAGTCATCCCAAACCATCTCCATTTCCCGATGAGACTCCGGATGTAGGCCATTTAGGACTTCAGGTCGATTAATCATTATGGTCGCAACTTGATCTGCAATGCTGACATCTAAAAACTCGTAATCCATGCGATCCCTACCTCACATCTAGTATCAACTCATTATTACTCTTTAACAAATCTCCGTTAGAATCAATACTTGCCTAAAGGGAATAGGGGGTTTAAGTCCATGGAAGTTGAAATAAAGAGATCTTTCTGCAGAATTTGCCACGCAGGATGCCCTATTGATGTTGAGTTCGTGGATGGCAAGCCTGCGAAAATACATGGGGTAGAAGAAGATCCACTGTTTGAAGGGTATACCTGCGTTAAGGGTCGGCAGATACCTGACCAAATTAATAGTCCAAGCCGGATTCGCTACCCATTAAAGAAAATGCCTGACGGCCATTTTGAAGAAATAACTTCAACACAAGCACTTGATGAAATAGCTGAACGTTTGAAAGAGATAATACGTGACCATGGACCCAGTTCAGTCTCGACATACACCGGAACCGGTGGATATCAGAATGCGCCCTCCGACCCTGTAGCAAGAGCTTTTCACAAAGCCATAGGATCAATCAGTTACTACACCTCGGTCACTATAGATCAACCCATGAAAAGAACCGCGAGTATGCGGGCAGGCGTTTGGGAAGCAGGGCCGCAAAACTTCACCGAACTAGATGTTCTCCTTGCTATCGGATACAACCCCATGGTTTCCAGTTTCGCCCCATTCGGTGGCTTACAAGGGACCAACCCATTCACTACTTTAAGAAGAAGAAAAGAAGAGGGGATGAAGCTAATCGTTGTTGACCCAAGAAAGACAGAACTCGCAACTCAAGCAGATATACACCTCCAGATTAAACCAGGGGAGGACCCAACTCTCCTAGCCGCATTCCTTAATATTATTCTCACGCAAGGAATGCACGATATTGAATTTTGCGAGGACTGGGTTAGTGAAGGTCATTTAGAGAACCTTGCAGAA
>Ga0208764_10001803_pt1 | contig 13700 bp, 14 predicted proteins | sample ETNtaG_18_FD_185762 | JGI IMG/M metagenome (GOLD analysis project Ga0208764, IMG submission 185762) | Marine microbial and viral communities from oxygen minimum zone, Eastern Pacific Ocean - ETNP201302SV91 (SPAdes) (version 2) | ecosystem: Environmental > Aquatic > Marine > Oceanic ... | reverse complement strand
AGTAACTGCCATTTCAATTCCATTTGATTCCTGAGCCCACCCATTTTCCCAATGTACTAAAAGAATAGCATTTGCCATCACTATAAATAGAGGAATAGTAATCCATCTAACAAAAAGACCTATTAAAAGCAGACAGGCCCCTCCTGCTTCAGTAACTATTACCAACCAACTAAAAATTTCAGGGAAAGCTAACCCCAATGACCCTAACCATTTTGAAAATTCATCAAAAGAATTCAATTTTTCTGTACCTGCAACCCAAAAAATATAAAAAAGGTACAGTCTAATAGCTGTAAACCCTATGAAATCAAGGTTTTTTAAATTTTCTAATAATTTGTGCAGACTAATTAATATCTTCATTAGATTAACATTTCTGAACTATTATACTTCCTGCTGAGTATCCAGCTCCAAAAGAACAAATAACACCAATGTCATTTTTAATTAAATCATTATTGTATTTGTGAAACGCAATTATCGATCCTGCTGAACTTGTATTAGCATATTCATTAAGGACAATTGGCATCTCTCCTTCTAACGGATCTCTACCTAATAATCTTTTTGCTATTAGTTGATTCATACTAAGATTAGCTTGATGCAACCAGAGACGTGAAATTTTATCAATGGATAAGCTATTATCTTGTAAATGGCCTCCAATTAATGACGAGACCATAGGCACTACCTGTTTAAAGACTTTCCTTCCTTCTTGAATAAATAATTTATCAGGAGAATCTAAATCACTATTTTCTGCCTGATTTAAAAAACCAAAATTATTTCTAATATTATTAGAAAAAACTGTTTTTAGTTTTGTACCTATAATTTTATACCCTTCTACCTTAGATATTTCTTCTTTTTCTAAAAGAAGAGCTGTACAAACATCTCCAAAAATAAAATGGCCATCTCTATCCTTAAAATTTAGATGACCACTACATATTTCTGGACTGACTACTAAGATACTTTTGGCTAAACCTGACCTGATATCACTTACAGCATTCTGTATACCGAATGTTGAAGAAGAACACGCAACATTCATGTCATATGCATATCCTTGAATTCCAAGTAAATCTTGAATTTCAATTGCCACAGCTGGATAAGCTCTTTGAAGATTTGCACAAGCACAAATTACTGCATCTACATCATCCACAGTCTTATTAGCGTTTTTTAAAGCCTCTAGACATGCAGAAACAGCTATCTCTGCCTGAACAGAAGGTTCATCGTTAGATCTCTCTTCTAATAAAGGCCTCATTCTTTGCGGGTCCAAGATTCCTTCCTTATCTAAAACATAGCGACTCTCTATTCCAGAAACTTTTTTTATAAACTCTTCATCAGAATGAGTAAGAGCCTGTAGAGTTCCTTTAGAAATCTCTTGCTTATGCATTTCATTAAAGGAATCAGCGTACTTGTTGTAGCTCTCAACTAACTCTTTATTATCTATACTTTGCTGTGGTGTATAAATACCAGTTCCACTAATTACAACAGACATATCAATTTTCTAAAAACTAAGAACAACCTAAAGTAAAAAGGTACCGAAAACAACTATTATTGTTTCATCTCTTTTTCTATGACTTCATACGCTTCTTGTATCTCAATAAATTTCTCTTTAGCTCTTTCTATTAATTCTTCAGGCAACCCTTTTGAAATCAGAGCATCTGGATGAAACTCTTTACGCTTCCTTCTGTAAACTCTTTTAATTTCTTCAAAATCCATACTTTCAGTCACTCCAAGGACTGCATAAGGATTTGCCTTGGAATCTGCAAACTGTGTCTTAAGATTTTCAAAAATTTTTGGGTCAATTTTAAAAATATGAGTTGTATTTCTAAGTAAGTCCTGTTCTTTTTCATGAAGAACACCATCAGCCAAAGCTAACTCAAATAGAAGCTCATAAAAAACAAGAAGTGCATTTTTATTGTTTTTTAGAAGGCCTGAAAGCTGATAAGCATAGTCTTCATAAGAGTTAGAATCATCTTTTGCTCGATTAAATATTTGTATCGCAAATTTCCTCTGGTCAGAATTAAATTTAAACCGCTCTTTAATAAATTTATCAACTGCTCGAATTTCTTCTTTACTAACTCTACCGTCAGCTTTTGCTAACTTGGCTAAACAAGCAAAAAGAGCGGCAAAGAAAGCAACCTGGTTTTTTTGATTACTGGAAAAAGAAAAGCTCTCCTTATTCTTTCCAAACTTAGCACCTATAACCCCGCCTACTAAAGCTCCAATAGGTCCTCCTATAGTAAAACCTATCATTGCTCCAATTGCAGAATTCCAAAATGACATTTATTTATATTTTCTTCTAACTATTGATGAATTTTTCGGATAAGATAATAATGTTAATAATAACTAATTAAAGGAATATAGGGGAGACTTATGCCACTTCCAGTTGTGGAATATCTTAAATTACCAGAGGATGGAGATCCTTATTTAGAAGGACATAAATGCGGAGATTGCAATTCTATCTTTCTTGGAGAGAGGGAGGTCTGTTCTAACTGCACAGCTAGAGGAAAGATAGAACCTATAAAGCTTAGTAATAAAGGCAAACTATACTCGTACTCTATAACTTTTAGATCCTTTCCAGGAATAGATGTTCCTTATATTTCCGCCATAGTAGATTTAGAAGGTGGCGGCACGGTGAAAGGAAATTTAATTGACTGCGAACCCGATCCTGAAAAAATAGAATTTGATATGCCAGTTGAAGTTGTCTTTGATGATGCTTTGGGTAGAAAGGATGCCGAAGGTAATTCTTATGTTAGTTATTTTTTTAAACCAATTTCTTAAAGGAGAATGTAATGAGTGATGTTTATATTTTAGGTGTTGATATGATTAAGTTTGGTAGGTTCCCTGATAGGTCTGTGCCAAATATAGGAGCTGAAGCAGCTTTAATGGCACTTGATGACGCAGGCTTAACCATTGAGGATATGGAGGCTTTATACTGCGGAAATTTAGGCCAAGCAAGTGGAATGGTAGGTCAAAGAATTCTTCAAGAAATTGGACAGACTGGTATTCCAGTCGTGAACTGTGCTAATGCTTGTGCAACTGGAGCAACAGCTTTCAGAGAAGCTTGGACTTCTATAAAAGCTGGATTGTATGATGTAGTTATTGCAGTTGGAGTTGAGCAAATGGGTAAAGGCTTATTAGGTGGAACTGGTGCTGGGAAAGGTATTCCTAAAGAAGGTCTTTTGGGTTCTGGAACTATGCCAGCAGTCTTTGCTGAAGCTGGAATGGAACATTCAAGACATTACGGTACTACTTTTGAACAATTTGCAAAGATTTCAGTTAAAAATCACCATCATTCAACTATGAACCCCAAAGCAATGTATCAGATTGAAACACCTTTAGATGATGTTATGAATGCAGAGATGATTTCATATCCGAATACTAAGTTAATGTGTTCAGTTAATGTAGATGGATCTGCTGCAGCTGTACTTGTTTCTGAGAAGAAGGCAAGGGAATTAGGAATGGAAAGAGCTGTTAAAGTAAGGGCTTCTGTAATCACTAGTGATCCTTATCAAGAGAGGGACTTAGTTATGCCAGATGTGAATACATGCACAAGAAAAGCTGCAAAAGAAGCCTATGAAATGGCTGGAGTTGGGCCTGAAGATATTAATTTAGTTGAACTACATGATTGTTTTGCAACTGCTGAAATGCTCCATTATGAAAATCTAGGTCTTTGTAATGATGGGGAAGCTGGAAGGATGATTGACGAAGGAGAAGTGGAACTTGGAGGAAGAGTTCCGGTTAATGTTTCAGGTGGTCTTCTTTCTAAAGGCCATCCTTTAGGAGCTACAGGAATAGCAAATATCTATGAAGTGTCTACTCACCTAAGAGGAGAGGCCGGTGAACGGCAAGTTGAGGGAGCTAAGCTTGGTTTAACACATGTCATAGGCTTGGGAAGTGCCTGTGGAATTCATATATTAGAAAAAGTTAACTAACTAACGAGAATAATATAATGATTTTGGGTGTTGTTAGCGACACGCATAATCGTGTTTCTAATGTAGAAAAAATTATAGATATTTTCAACTCTAATCAGGTTGATTATGTAATACATACTGGTGATATAACCAGAGCAGATACTTTAGATAGATTTTCAAGATTAAATTCTAAACTGATTGCTGTATTAGGAAATAATGATCTTGAAGAGCTGGGGTTAAAAGAAACCTCCGAAATTCATAATTTCATATTAGAGACTCCTCCTTTTGTTATATTTTTAGGAGGAAAGAAAATTGCTATTTTTCATGAGCCTGATGGGATAAATGAGTTCATTACAAAGAATTCTTCTATTGACTATATCTTTCATGGCCATACCCATAGGTATAGAAGTGAAGAAGAAAAAGGCATAACAATTTTTAACCCAGGAGAAAGCGCAGGAATATTAAAAGGTAAAAATGCTGTTGGTCTAATAGATTTAAAAGAATCGACTATTAGAAGAATTTTCTTTTAATGAAAATAAAAGTTAATAGGGTAATTCCAGACAGAGGAATGGTAAGTAAAAGAGGTCTCAAGCTTCTAAAAGAAATAAACTTCTCAAACAGAACATCATAAAAGAAAATAAATAATGCTGGAGCCAAAGTATTTTCTTGCGATTCTATAGTAGCTGGAGTTACTAGCAGAATGAATACTATTACTAAAGAGCCAATCCTTAATTTAGAAGGCAAAGACTTCGATACAAAAAAAGAAATAATAAAACTAGAAAAGATGTAAATAGACCAGAAAATCATAACTCTATTTACTTAGGTAATTTATCAAAAAAAATAGTTAAATAATCTTCAAATAACTTTCTTCTCCACAATGTAATATTACCTAAAGCTTCATTTAGATCTTTTATGATAGCTGTTCTTATAAATTCTCTTTGGTTTTTTTTTGAAAAAAACATAATGTGGTTTATCTTATATTTTTTAGCAATTAGTAGAATTTGAGCATTAAACTCAGTCAATAATTTTTTTTCTTCTTCCTTGGAGATACCTTTTAGAGGCCCTAGAACCACTTGTTCTTTTCTTAATAAAGTCTCATTAAAAAGAAACTCTATTTCTTCATATAACCAATCCAACTTACTATTTTTTTCAAGTTGATTTTTTTGATCCGAGTGAAGATCTAACAAAAACTCAACATCGCTGGCTGCATACTGCAGTTGTGAATCTCTTAGAGGTCTTCTAATCCAATTAGATCTTGTCTCATCTTCCCCTATAGATACTCCTAATTTTTCGTAGACCAAATCTTTATACCCTATTGAAAAGAGGCCTCCAAGAAAATCATTAGCTAGTTGAGTATCAAAAACATTAGATAAAATTAAATCGGTCCAAGAAAGTATAGCCTCCATATCTTCTCTAGCAGAGTGGAAAACTTTTTGAACACTATCTTCAGAAAGAAAACTACAGTAATCTTTATATTCACCTATCTTTATACAATCAATAATGTAGGTTTCTGATTTATCATTAACTTGTATTAAAGCTAGTTTAATATCTTCTTTACCTAACCTCCTAAACTCTGTATCAACAGCAATAGATGGCTGACTAAGTAAATCTTTATTTAGATATTCAACATCTTCTCTGGTCTCAATTAGTGTGAAAGACATTTTCTTATAAGCTAAAGCTTTCTTTTAGAAGAAGGGTATTTAATTAATAAGAAATAAAATATCCATAAAGTTACAAAACCGTAAAATAGTAAATAATCTTCTACTGACCTAAGAGTAGCAAAAGTAGCAAATAAGCAAGACAAAAGAGAAACTAGAAAAAATATTATAAGAATCTTCCATTCAGCTAAATGTCTATCCAGAAGAAGGTGATGTATATGGGTCCTGTCTCCAGAAAATATTGCCTTGCCTGCTTTTAATCTACTTAGAAAAGTAGAGAGAGCATCTATAAGAGGTAAAAAAACAAACCAAATAGCTGCAGCTGGAGAAATAGAGGGGGTTTCTCCTTGAGAAAATATAACAAGAGACCATGACAATATAAATCCAATCCACATTGACCCTCCATCACCAAGAAACATTTTGTATTTCTTTCCTATTAATCCAAGGTTAAAAAATAAAAAAACACACACGGATATTGATATAAAAAAAGTTATAAGAAAAAGACTTTGATTAAAGAAGACTATAATAGAAAGGGAGGTAAAAGCAGTTAAAGCAACAAGTGAAACAATACCATCCATACCATCTAACATATTAAAAGCATTACACATACCGACAATCATAAAAATAGTAACTGGAATACCAAGCTGCCCTAAGTGGATATTACCTAAACCAAATAGATCTCCAAGATCTCTAATATAACAATCCGTTAAAATTATAACTATCCAACTGGCCATAATTTGAGCGATTAGTCTTATTGAAATAGGTAGTGATTTAATATCATCTAAGATTCCTAAAAGTAAGACTACAGAAGATACCAAGAAAAGAATTTTAAATTCAGTGGGAATACTTTCAGTTAAAGGAAAAAATAAAAAAGAGAAAATGATAATTGAAACAAATAGCGAAAGTCCTCCTGCTAAAGGAATCTCACCTAAGTGCTTCTTCCTTATGCCATCAGGACTATCAACTAAATTCATTTTTCTAGCTAGGAAACAGCCTGTGATGCAGCAAATAGTGGTAACAAACACCACTAAGGATATGTTAATTAATAAAGAGAATGACAACATCTATAAAATTAATTGAATAATTCTGCTTCAGAGAACAAACACCCTTCTGAATCTTTTTTTGAAAGCAAAGTCTTCGTTAGAGGCCAATCAATTGATAATTTTGGATCATTCCAAACTAATGTTCTTTCATTTTCAGGAGACCAGTAATCTGTTGTTTTATAAGCGACTTCAGCAAAATCAGAAAGTGCAAGAAATCCATGGGCCAATCCAGGAGGAACCCATAATTGAGTCTTATCTCTTTCTGTAAGTTCTAAATGGTAATGTTTACCAAAGGTTTTAGAAGTCTTTCTTAAATCCACCACTACATCAAAAATACTCCCTCTTATAACTCTAACTAATTTTCCTTGAGGGTGCTTAATTTGATAATGCAGACCCCTTAAAACTCCCTTTTTAGATCTAGAATGATTATCTTGAACAAAAGTTAAGTCGGTGCCTACAGATGAAAGGAATTCTTTTTCATTAAAGCTTTCAAAGAAGAAACCTCTTTCATCCTCATATATTTCAGGAGTTATTTTTAAAACATCTACTAAATCTGTTTCTTCAAGAATCATTCTTTTCATTAGCTAATTTCAAAATATAATTTCCATAACTGTTATCTCCTATTTGGGAAGCTATATTCTTTAATTTTTCAGTATTTATTAAGCCTTTTCTCCAAGCTATCTCTTCAGGACAAGAAATTTTTAAACCTTGTCTCGCTTCTATGGTTGAAGTAAATAAACTTGCTTCCAGTAAACTTTCATGTGTACCAGTATCTAACCAAGAAAATCCTCTTCCAAAATGTTCAACATTTAACAATCCGAGATCTAAATATGCTTGGTTAACTCCAGTTATTTCTAATTCACCTCTCGCACTAGGCTTTAATTGTTTTGCTATTTCTACAACATTATTGTCATAGAAATATAAACCCGTTACAGCTAAATTGCTTTTTGCTTTAGAAGGTTTTTCTTCTATAGAAATGGGCTTACCATTTTTATCTAAATTAATTACACCGTATCTTTCAGGATTTTTTACATGGTGAGTAAATATAGTTGCGCCCTCTTCTCTTTCATTAGCTACTCTTAATTTTGATGAAATTTCACTTCCATAAAAAAGGTTATCTCCCAAAATCATAACTGTGTCTTCTTTTCCAATAAACCTCTCTGCTAAAATGAATGCATCGGCTAACCCTCTAGGGGTTTTTTGGACTTCATATGTGATATTTATTCCAAAATTACTTCCATCTCCTAACAGTTGCTCGAATCTACTTGTGTCTTGTGGGGTTGAAATAAGTAAAACATCTATTACATCAGATAGCATAAGAGTGCATAAGGGATAGTAAATCATGGGTTTATCATAAATAGGTATTAGTTGTTTGCTTATTGCTAAAGTAGAAGGATAAAGTCTTGTACCAGATCCACCAGCTAAAATTATTCCCTTTCTTTTCATAATTTTTTTTGAATTATTTGTTTTATAACCTTATCTAAATAAGATTGCCATGGAAGAAAGTTTACATCAAGAGTGTTAGATAACTTGGAGCAGTCCAAGACTGAATTTTTAGGTCTTTTAGCTGGAAGAGGATACTCGTGGGTTGAAATGGGAAGAATATCTTTTTCCATGACTTTTGAGTGCAAATTCTCCTTTAAGGACAGTCTAATGATTTCTTTAGCAAAACCATACCAACTAGTCTCACCAGAAGGTGATAAATGATAAAGACCCATTTGTAAATTTTTTTCAGCACGATATTTATAGATAAAGTCTAAGGTTACTTTGGTTATTAATTCTGTGGAAGTAGGAGCTCCAATTTGATCATTGATAATTTTAATCTTTTCTTGCGTTGATGCTAAATTTAAAATAGTTAAAAGAAAATTATTCCTAAACGAACTATAAACCCAACTTGTTCTAAGAATAATAGCTTTACAGCCTGAATCCAAGATAGCTTTCTCACCTTCCATTTTAGAATCACCATACACATTCAGGGGATTAAGTTCGTCTGTTTCAAGATAGGCACTTTTTTTCATTCCATCAAATACATAATCCGTAGAAAAATGAATTAATAATGACCCTAACCCTTTTGAGATCCTTGCTAATAAAAGAGGAGCCTCAGAATTTATCTTATGAGCTAAATCAATATTAGTTTCAGCTGAATCTACATCGGTATAAGCCGCCGCGTTAATTATTATTTCGGGTTTAATATTTTTTATTTTTACTTTTAGATTATTTAAATCTACCAAATCTATTTCGGGTCTATTTAATGTAAAAAGATCAAAATCATCTTTTAACTTATTAAATAATGTTTTACCTAATTGTCCTGAAGATCCAAGAAGCAGAATTCTTGATTTATCCATATTGTGATCTAAGAATATTGTTTGTTAATCCACTCACTATAATCAGTACTTTTGATTTCTTTTAACCAGAGAGGATTATTCAAATACCATTGAATTGTTTTATCTAATCCCGAATTAAAAGATTCAACTGGCTCCCATCCTAATTCAGTTTTAATTTTCTTAGAGTTTATAGCATACCTTAAATCATGCCCTGGCCTATCATCTACGAACTTTATCAATTCCTCATAAGGACTCAGATCATCTCTAGGCAAAACTGAGTCAAGTTTTCTACAAATCTCTTTTACTACTTCTAAGTTCTCCCTTTCATTATTCCCTCCAACATTGTAGACCTGACCTGCAGTTCCTTTTTCGAGAATTAATTTTATTGCTTCGCAATGATCAGTAACAAAAAGCCAATCTCTTACTTGATCACCTTTTCCATAGATCGGAATCTCTTTTTTTTGAATTAAATTAAATATTGTTAAAGGTATAAGTTTTTCGGGATATTGATGAGGACCAAAATTATTAGAGCAATTAGAAGTCAAAACAGGAAAATTAAATGTTTTAAAATAACTTCTTACCAAGAGATCAGAAGAGGCCTTACTAGCTGAATAAGGGCTGTTTGGTCTGAAGGGATCATCTTCATCAAAGCCTTCTTCAAATTTATCGAGAGACCCATATACTTCATCAGTTGATATGTGTAAAAAACGAAAATTTTCTTTTTCTTTACCTTCTAAACTCAACCAATATTTTTTACAGGATTCTAAGAGATTTAGAGTTCCCATGACATTAGTTTCAAAAAAAATACCTGGTAGCTCTATTGATCTGTCAACATGAGATTCTGCAGCAAAATTAATTACTGCCCTCGGTTTATTTTGTTCTAATAATTTAAAAACTTTTTCTGAATCACCTATATCACCTTCGATAAAAATATGATTTGGATCATTTAAACAAATATCTAAGTTAATCTTGTTGCCCGCATAAGTAAGTTTGTCTAAATTAATTAATTTTTCTTTGGTGGATGTTAACCAATTTTGTACAAAATTAGACCCAATAAAACCTGCGCCGCCTGTCACTAATATCATAAAGAGCTTATTTTAAATTCAAGTTATTATCGTAATCATTTAAAAAATCAGATTTAAAGGTAACCTTCGTAGTAATCTTTAATATATTCTCGTAAACACAACTTCCAATCTCTCATAATATTCATTTTTCTTGAATTCAATTTCATATTTATTAACCTTTCAGAGTCTGGTCTGGTAGCAAAATATTCCTCTTTAAAATAGGTAGAATCAACTGAAGTCAGTTTAATCTCATCCTCTAATCCTAGAATATTAAGTAATTCAGATGTAACCTCTAAACGACCTGTCAATCCCTCACAAACCATATTATAAAGACCCCATAATTCTTTTTCTAAAAGAAGCTTCACATTCATAGCAAAATCTAGCGTATAAGTAGGTGTACCTAATTTATCATTAACAACAAAGATTTCCTTTTTTCCATCTTTAATCTGAGACATTATCTTATTTACGAATTTTTTGTCTTTCTTTGGACCTCCACCCATCATCCATCCTGCTCTGCATATTAAGAACTTGTTAGAATTTTTCTCTACAAACAACTCTCCTGCATATTTGCTTCTTGCATAATGGCACATAGGAGAAGGCACATCCCAGTCATCAAAAGTGTCTTTTGTGCCATCAAAAATTCCTGCAGTACTTATATAAAGCAAAGGTATATTTAAAGAATTACTAATATAAACGGCATTTTCAACTGAAGTGGTATTAGTTATATAAGTATCTTCTATATTTTCTTCACAAAACTCTAAATCTGTAAAAGCACCTATATGAAAAAGATAATCTGGTTTAAATTTAGTTACTTCTTTTTTATAGGCTTCAAGGTCTCTGAAATCTAAAAAGGACAACCAATCTTCATTCACATCAATATCAGAGCACTTTAAGTCATATTGTTCTGAAAATACCCTGTAAAAAGCTTCGCCGAGCATACCTCCACAACCAGCCGCATAAATCTTTTTCTTAATTGTCATTTATTTGCTTATTTAAAATCTTTAAATACTTATGTTCTATAGCATTTAAAGAGTAATTTTTCTGTACCGTTTTTCTTGCTTCAATCCCCAAAGATCTTCTTAAAGAAGGGTCTTTTATTAAAGTTTCTAAAGCTTCTAACCACTCTTCCTCTGTTTTTACTAACCAACCATTTTGTAGATGGGAGATAATATGTGAGCTACTACCTATGTCAGATGCTACAGTGGGGATACCAAAGGCCATATATTGTATTGCTTTTAAACCACTTTTACCAAGACTCCAAGCATTATCTTCTAAAGGATAAAGACCTATATCAATATCTTGTAAATCTTCAACTTCTTTTTCTTTGGACCAAAAAACTGTATCGCAATTCACTCCTTTTATTTCAAAATTAAAATTAGTGATGAGTTTTAATTTAAAAATACATCTATTATTTAGTTCAAGAAGAATCGATTTCAAGAATTCTAAGTTAGCTAAATGGCTAAAAGTTCCTGTCCAACCCAAAGTAATAACTTTATCGTTTGTATAAAGATTATTTGGTAAGAATCTATCGGTATCAACAGAAGAAGAAATAAAAGTTGCTTTACGATTTTTATTTAAATTTAAACAAAAGTTATTAAGGTCTATAGAGCTAGAAATCACATGGTCAGCATTTTGAATAAGAAAATTAGTTTTCTTTTTGGACCTTAATAGAGAGAGAATTTTATTAACTTCCATTCCTTCTTCTTTACTAAGAGTTACAAAGTCTTCCACATCAAAGATTAATCTCTTTGAAAGCTTTCTTACCAAAAAGTCATATAGGTGAGTACCAAAAGGGGTGGTCCAATGAAAAATATAAATTATATCGAACTCTTTTATTCTAAATAAATCTCTAAATCTTTGCCAATGACCATTCAATACTCCCAGTATCTTTTTAAGATAATGACCCCTTAAGTAAGCAACCTTCCATAAAGAATTATTCATGTAAGGAGATAAAATAACTGTGAAATCATTTTTCTCCCATCTTTCTATATATTGTTCATATTTAAGTCTTTGACCTGCAGCCTGGTCATAAGGATAAGGGCATAAAATTAGAATTTTTTTCTTACGCTTATTTTCCACTTTTGTATCCTAAAGCAACCCAATATGGCTCAGAGTTAGAAAATTTAATTCTTTCGAGTCCAGCTTTTTCCATCATTAACTTAATTTCAGATTTTGAAAATCTTCTTTCTAATCTTGTTCCAAACCTATCTAAAGAATCGGTTCTCATGGTATACAAAGATTTATTCCTGTAATAGGAAAGAGGTATTGAGTTAGTTCTAATACCTAAAAACTCCATAACAAGAGAAATTCTGGCTAACGGGAAGTAAATAAATAAAGCTAAAATTTCTGTAATAAATTTCTTTAATTGAAATGGAAGTTTAGAAATGAATTTTCTTATAAAGTTTGAAATTAGCCATATAGATTTAAAGAAAAGACCCCTATTATCGAAGCTATAGTAAAGATACAGCAGAAATGGAGCGTCTTGTTTTAACTTTGAAATACAAAAATTCAATGCTTCTTGTGTATCAGGAACATGATGCAGAACACCCAGACTAAAGCCAAAGTCCATACTGTTTTCTTGAACCGGAAAAGTATTTGCAGATTCATTTACAAAAATACAATTATTTAAATGTTTCAAATTTTTTTTTGCAACATTTAAAGCTTGCTCACTAGGATCCACACAATAGAGCTTTGCTACTTTAGGTGCGACAAAAACGGACCACCTTCCACTACCGCAACCCATGTCAAAGCCTTGTGAGTTTTCTGGTAAGGACTGAAATGGAAATAAGGAGAAATAGTTTTCATATATAACTTTTAACTCTTCACTATCAATATTTTGTTGGAATCTGTTCCATTCGCTTCCAAAGTCCTCGACAGTTTCAGAATCTATATTTAGATTTTTATCCATTGGCTTCTAAAATTGATTTGTAAATAATTCTATACTTTTCAACTCCTTCAGATAAGCTCAATTTTTCTTTGGCAATAGATTGGCATCTGCTAGCAATAGACTTATCCTCTTTAAGATTCAAGAGATTATTGTAGATTTTTTCTGAGTAGGATGAACTTTTAAATTCATGGATAAGTCCAAGTTTATTTTCTTTTATTAAACTTGTAATATCTTGGTTTATATCATTACAAACAATTGGTACCCCGCAAGCTAGGAATTCGCCTATCTTAGTTGGAAAAGAAGCTTTAATTGAGCTATTAACATTTGCATAAAAACATCCAACATCAACTTCTGATAATCTAGAAGCTAATTCATTTCTTTCAACTGAAAGTAAGTTTACATTTTTGTAAGGAATTGAAAATGATTTAAGTTGGTCATAAATATATGAATGATCATTTTTATTAAAAAAACACAGTCTTATATTTTCAGAAGAATCTAAAAGCCCTTTAAACATCTCTAAGATTGGAATGAGGTTGTAAGCTGTGTGTACTGAACCTAAATGACCAAGTACTAAATCAAATTGAGATTCATTCTTTTGTGTTGGTTTAAATTTTTGAGTATTCACGCATGTGGGAATAACTCTAACTTGATCAGAAGATATAAAGGGATACCTTTGCTTTAATATCTTTTTGCTTTCATTTGTTAGGGTAACCAAGAAATCTGAAGAATGAATTAACCTAAGTTCAAGAAATTTAAAAACTTTAAAAAGCAATCCCTCTCTTGACCAACCTGCTCTATCAACTTTTTCCTCTGGCCAAAACCCCC
>Ga0208764_10001801_pt1 | contig 13720 bp, 14 predicted proteins | sample ETNtaG_18_FD_185762 | JGI IMG/M metagenome (GOLD analysis project Ga0208764, IMG submission 185762) | Marine microbial and viral communities from oxygen minimum zone, Eastern Pacific Ocean - ETNP201302SV91 (SPAdes) (version 2) | ecosystem: Environmental > Aquatic > Marine > Oceanic ... | reverse complement strand
AGCAATTGTGCGAAGACCTCCTGCACGATTTCCTTATGCATAGGGTCAGAAGTGCGATTGTACAATGCACCTCCAAATTCTATCCCCCGTGGATCAACAGGATTTACCCATGAGCAACCTAGATCACCCAGGGCCTGGGTGTTAACCTCGTGATACTTGTCCACGACATCTTGGGGGCTAATGCCCATCTCCTCTGCGGTTAGTGTTATTGGCGTCCCATGTTCATCTGAGCCACTACACATCAGCACTCTTCTACCACGAGCACGCTCGTATCTATACTGAATGTCAGCTGGAAGGCAGTTTCCGGCTACATGACCAAGGTGAAGTGGGCCGTTTGCGTAAGGCCAGGCCATGAAAATAGTGACATATCCCATTCTTAGCCCGAACGTTCCGTAAAGTTAGATATTTATGTCATGTTCGCCCGGAGCAGCATGGAGACAAACGCTTGGAAAACCAAACTGGACCATTCTCAACCCACACAAAGACTCCTAGAGGCATAAGAATTGGCTGATTACACTATGATGATCGCTTACGCCGTTCTGGCGTTGGGGGCCTCCTTCCTATGCAGTATACTCGAGGCGGTGCTGCTATCGACCTCTCATGGGCACATCGTGGCTCTGAAAGACACACATGCGAAGGTCAGTGCTACATGGTCAAAATGGAAGGATGATCCTGAGAGGCCTCTCACGGCAATTCTGACACTGAACACAATTGCCCACACAGTTGGGGCTCTTGGTGTTGGTTCAGAGGTCGAGAACAACTTCGAGGGAGAGTACGTTGTTGCGGGGTCGGCGGCAGTCCTAACCATCGCAATACTACTGTTGAGCGAGATCCTTCCAAAGACTATTGGGGCACTATACTGGAGGAAGATGACTGTTTCTTCCTACCACGTACTTGGTTGGCTGATGTGGGTCCTCTGGCCGATTGTCGTCATCATTGAGTTAATGCGAGCCCCATTCCCACAAGTTGAGACTGAAACGGTTACTCGTAACGAGCTCTCAGTACTAGCTGATATCGCCGAGGAATCGGATGTTATCGAAGAGGATGAAGAGGCTGTGATCCAGAATCTGTTGAAGCTAAGGGAGATGAAGGTCACCGAAATAATGACGCCAAGAGTTGTGATGACCTCTGTGAAGTCAACTGAGACCGTAAAGGAAGTCTTGGATAGGCTTCCAATAATGATTCATGGCCGGATGCCAGTTTTTGGAGAAAATGTGGATGAGATGTCTGGTTTGGTACTGAGGAGCGAGATTCTGAGGAGAGCAGCTGATGATGATTTCGAAACCAAAATGAAGGATCTATGTAGGGTAATTGTGACATGCGATGTGGACACATCAGTTGACAAGGCTCTCGATATCCTTCTAGAGAACAAGGAGCAGTTATTGGTAGCAAAGGACCAATTTGGCGGGACTGCAGGACTTGTTACCATGGAGGACATCATCGAGACTCTACTGGGTGTTGAGATTGTAGATGAGTCTGATCAAGATGCCATAGATGATGGGGTTCTCCATGAAGACATGAGAGAGTTGGCTAGGAGTAGGTACGACTCAGATCCAGAATAGAGTACTTTCTACATGTTGCAAATTTGAATTATGGTGGGTCGCTGACATCTATCCTCATAGAGTAGTGACCTCTAATCAGTATGTGCAGAAAGGAAAGCCCGAATGGTGGGACGAAGCAATAGCCCACCTTTCAGAAGATCCATTGCTCGGTCATATTGTCCAATTGCATAGTGGCGGATTCTTGACTGGACGAGGCGAAATCTTCCAGACTCTGGTAAGAAGCATCGTCGGACAACAGATTTCTGTGAAGGCTGCGGATACCATTCACGGACGCTTGGAGGTACTGTGCGGTGGAATCAGCAGGGAGTCGATTGGGTCTCGTACGCTAGAAGAATTAGCATCTTGTGGGCTTTCACGGAAAAAGACCCAGTGCATACATGAAATAGCAATCAACGAAACCCCATTACTACCAGTAGGCTTTGAAGAGATGGATGATGATTCCATCCTCAAACATCTAGTCCGTTTCAAAGGAGTGGGGCCGTGGACAGCAGAGATGATGCTCATTTTCTCACTTTTGCGGCCCGATGTTCTGAGTCTGGGGGACCTTGGAGTTGTGAAGGGAATACAAAACCTCGTTCCCGAGGCACTGACAAACAAGGAGATGCTGGATGTGGCTGAAGCGTGGCGTCCATTTCGGAGTGCTGCGTGTTGGTTCCTTTGGAGGACACTAGACCCGATTCCAGTGGAATACTGAAAGCTAACCTTCCGTGGTCCCAGAGTCTTCGTTAGACTCCTTGTCAGACCACCACCCTTGGGCCTCAGAATAGTCCCCAAGCTGCTCAAGCCTCTTCAACCAGCCCTTGGACTCTGCTGATTTGCTGGTCTTTACCATCCAAACACCTCCGTATACGGTGTCCCAGAGTCCTAGATCGTCCCTCTTGAAACGGTAGAACAGATAGTCCAGTAGGGGAGGGAATAGGAAAACTAACGAGGTTACCAGGAGTACTTGGCCGCTTTTGCTTCCGAAGCCCTCTGAGGTTGAGGTCAGGAACAAAATCAATCCTAGCATCACCAATGGGAAAGTGAGTCCCTTCAGGAAAAGGTAAGACTGGTGGGGGGTGCCCAACTTAGTGGTGATGAAGGTAGTCCTACTGATCCAGTTCCCGACTGTCCGTCCAGTGGTGTACGGCATGAAACCAAGGTTGAAACTTATTAGGAGAATTCCCAGTAGGAAGGCATAGGTTGGGTCGAAGTAAGACCCCCAGGCAGTTAGAACAGAAAGAGGTACGGTCCACCCATATGAAACGGCGAAATCGGAACCCCGCCTGATTACCCTCTGGCTTCTCGATGCCTCCACAAATCCTTCCGGTAGTTCCTTCGCCACACGGACTTTCTTCGCTCTCGGCTCCCTCTTCTTCCTAGGGGTCCTCTTCCTGGATCTTTTCTTCGATTGAACCGGTTCTGGCTCAGAGACGGTTTCAGCTGCGACGGGTGGTGGCTTGACCTCGGTTTCAGCTGGGACAACGTTGGTTGTTTCTCCGGCATTTATCTGGCCAGCCTTCTCCAATAGACCCATTCAAACACCATACCTGCTAGCTATGAGCTTGTACAAATCAAAATCATTAGATTCCGTGAATGACTTCATGACTGCTTCGGGCAGGTCTACAAGCAGTTCATTAACCATCGTGAAGAACTCGCCCCGTGATTCCTTATCGATGGCCTTTGGGTCATTACCGACTGACTCGAATAGTTTGAATCCGTCCGATTCTATGAATGCTAGAGTCTTGTCATCGGGCAATTGGCCGAGGAGGCCATTAACCACCGTGAAGAAGTGTGAGAAGTCCTCGTCGTAGCTCCTGAAGCTCTCGATAATTCCATTGACAAACTCGTCGAAATCCAACGATCCGGAGTTGTCTTTGTCAGCGCTCTGGAAGAACTCTTGCATAGAGTCCAGATCTAGTTCGTCTATCTTGTCCACGGAGACACCTGTCTTCTCCGCTACACGCCCTACGAAATCAGAATCGTCCATGGCCTCAAGGAATTCCGCTAGTGACATTTCATTTTTACTGGCCTCAGAGATAAGCTCAACTGTTGGCTTAATAGTGGTCAAATCGTCTTGATCCTTCTTCCTAAGAACGATAATTTCCCTGTCTAGATCGGATCCGAACCGGTCGGCATATCTGTCCATCAGAGATTCGCCGCGACCTGTTGAGATCCTGTCTATTCTGTTGTAAATGCTATCTCTTGAGCCACTCGATATCGAAGGGTTTGATGTCTTCCTCTTATCCCAAACTGATTTGAAATCAGAAGGTTGATTCACAGATGGGCTTGGAGTATTCGCGGATAGTGAATTTGCAGCGTCTAAAAGGTCGCCATCGGCAGAAGGCTCTGGCACAAAGCCGAACTGGGGAGATGGTGGAATGTGAGGAACTGATGGAATCTCAGGCAATGGAACTTCTGGTTCTGGCATTGGCATGTTGATTCCCGGAGGAGGGGGTGGCAGTGGCTTGGGGGGGCCTTCAGAATCCGTATCAACATCGTCCAACGGGTCAATCACGGATAGTTTCCGTAGTTCAACACTATTCAATATTCTGTGGCTTCGTAATTGAGATGATTCAATTATTCACTGATTTTGGGAAATCGGACTCATTTGCAAATCTCCGCCCAGCCTTTCAGGCAGAGGAACATTGCCATTGACTCCTTCACCTCTATTTCCTCTCCCAATCTTGGTTCAACCCTATCCCCAGAAATCTCTGCCGTTACGTCTTCGGCAAGAACCCTCACCTTCACTGTCCCTCCTCTAAAGACAACCGCCTCTGAGAGTGGATCGAATTTGGTCCCAGAATCTGGGTCTAGCCTTCCTAGAGGAAACTCAGTCACGCGAAGGCCGGATTTTCCATGCAAGCTTCCTACCCATCTGATCACTCTCTTCGTATCTACGGTCACTACCTCGTCGGTCTCTCCGGCAGTACCTATAACTACAGAAGAGTCCCCCTTCACAAGTTCCCAGAATATTGGTGTGCATTTTGGGCCAAAAACCGCAAGGTTTGGATCGTTCTTCAGCCTGCTAACTTTTTCCTCGTTATCACATAACTTTGCGAGTTCTACAATACTGGCTCTAGAAGAGGATTTCAGATTGACCTGTGGAGAGTTAGATCTAGTTCTAAGAATCCCATGCAATTCATCAAGCAAAGCTCCCTTTCCCGTTTCTCCGCTGGAAATACTAGACAATTTTTCCAGGGTCGAGTCAATTCCTTGCAAAGCTCTGCGCCCCCACTCGGAGTTGTCCGAAATTGTTGACTGGATGTCAATTCCTTCGCCTCTTATGTAATTTACAATCTCCCTTCGCGCATTGGAATCTAGGTGAAGCAGACTTGGATCTCTGACGTGAATGTGGAATCCCCTGTGTCCAGAGAATGTGAATTGAGCATGCTTTTCTTTGAAACCAAATTCAGGCTCTAGAAATTCGTTCCACAACCGCCATGCTTGACCTTGGATAACTTCAATCATCGCAGGAAAGTCGTTACCTGAGACGCCTGGTAGATGATCACCATCCAAATCAAAAATTAGGTCAGCACCCAGCCAGCCCTTTTCGGCCATCTTTAGTTGAGAGGGTTCTTGGTAGTACGCAGTGCTATGAAAGCAAGAGTGTGGTGCTCTACTTCGAAGGTAAGAATGAAGTGAATTCTTGTCCGAGAATGACCGGTGCCTGTCAGGGGGGGCTCCACCCCAAGGAATGAACATCCATTCCCTTGTTCTCAGTCTTGGTGGAGTCCAGAGTGATTTTGGCGAAATGGAGTCGTAATACTCAGAGAATCGCAACGCGAACCTGCTCCAGCCTCCCGCCATGAGAGGCAAATAAAGGGGCGAGGGCCATAAATTTTCAATCAGCCCAGCTTTAGTCCGCCAACTTCCTTACCATCAGTAGATGGAGAAGCCCCGGTTGCCTCGATATATGCCTCCCAGCAAACATACTCGTTGTCGAGGACAATTGCCTCAGAGAACTTGAGGGCCTTGCCGGTTATTGCACAGACTGGCCCCAGTTGTCCGGATGCTGTAGATAGCTTGGAGGGGTCGACCATGTTTGGCCCTTTGGAGGTGACCATTTCATCATTGCGAGGAGAGGTGTTGACGAAAACCCATTTCAACTCAAATCTTCGCGCATCGAATAATGGTTGAGGAGGTGCTGACGATTCGTGTAGGGCATTCACCGGACCCCGATGATGCTTTCATGTTCCATGCCCTGACTCAGGGCCTCATTGATACCCCTGGAAGGAAATATGAGCATGTATTGGTGGACATTGATACCCTTAATCAAGAGGCGCAGCGGGGTAACTTCGAGGTTTCTGCTGTAAGCATACACTCGTACCCCAAGATTTCCAAAGAGTACGCTCTAATGAATTGTGGAGCGTCGATGGGAGAGGGTTATGGGCCAATACTAATTTCTAATAGGGAAATGAGTATTGAGGATGCAAAGAGTAGGGTGATCGCTGTTCCTGGGAAGAGCACGAGTTCCTACTTATCACTTGTACTTGCATTGGGCGATGTCCAAGTAATGGAGGTGCCTTTCGATAGAATTCAACCGGGTGTTCTGAGTGGTGAGTACGATGCAGGAGTGATAATCCACGAAGGTCAGCTAACATGGTCCAATGAAGGCGCGTTCATGGTCATCAACCTTGGAGTTTGGTGGAATCGCACCACTGGCCTACCATTACCACTTGGGGGGAATGTTGTGAGAAGGGATCTCGGTGAAGAAATATGCAAGGGGATTTCTAATGACATCAAGAAGAGCATTGAGTATTCCCTCTCCAATCCTGAACTTGCTCTGCGAGATGCAATTAAGTGGGGCAGAGGAATCGATGAGGATACAAACGAGGAGTTCGTCAGAATGTATGTGAACGATCGAACGATAGACTATGGTCCTGAGGGACGTGAAGCAGTTAGGTTATTCCTTGAAAGAGGTCAGGAAGTTGGGCTGGTCAGGAGTACCTTCGATGCGAGAGGAATGGAGTTCATTGGGGCTGAAGAGCAATGACAGAAAGACCAGATGTAAGCGAGTTCGGTTCGGTTGACCCTGCACCAGCCAACGAGAGTTTGGCTGTAGGGGACCTTAGGGCAAGGCTCTGTGATGAAGAAGAGCGGATGTTCCAACGGATGAGGGCCCTGTTTGCTCTAAGGAACATCGGGGGAAAGGATGCTGTTGACTCATTGGCTGCTGCCTTTGACTCATCATCTGCACTATTGAAGCATGAAGTTGCATACGTACTGGGGCAGATGCAGGATGATCATGCGGTCCCACATCTGATTAGCCGATTGGAGGACATGGGAGAGGATGTCATGGTTAGGCACGAGGCTGCTGAGGCTCTAGGTGCCATTGGAAACAGAATTGCAATGGCGACATTGGAGAAATTCGCAATGGACGATGAGATTGTAGTAGCGGAATCATGCGAAGTGGCAATTGATTTACTAAATTGGGTTTCTAGTGATAGGTTAGATTACACAGATTAAACAGAGTCGAACCAACGTGGTTGCGAACCCATCCTGCACACTTCATCGAGGAACACTCTCAGTCCTTCGATGGAAGATTTGTCGAGAATATTCGAAACCTCAGATTCGAAATATTTGCTAATTCTGTCCGAGGGGATGCCAATCTTCTGCGACGCAATAGAAACTACATCACCCCTTGTATCATCATCAATCAGGAATCCGTTGTAACTTCTGAGCATTGATTCCCTTGCTTCATCGACAATACTTGGCGAAGAGTCGTTTCTAGCAGCAAATACTCCAAAGACCATCGGGAGACCAGTAATGTTTGTCCACTCCCTGCTCAAATCCATCCTAACAAGTTCAGGGCTCGCGAGTGCTGCTGATAATGCCCGGTCCCCGATAATTAGCGCTCCATCGCATTCACCCAGCATCGTTTCTATGTCTGGACCCATTGGTACCAGTTTTGGGTCTAAGCACCTCTGGCCAAGAATCCACTTCAGGAGCATGTTTGATGTCGATGAGTCAGATGGTAATGCGATGTCCCGCATTGACTCAAGGGATCTGTTGCCGAAAAGAATGACAGAACCAACAGACTCTCTACCAACTATTCCTATGTCTCGTAATAGATTTAGCTCATTGAAATTTATTGCATAGTCGGCCGCTGGTATGGGAGCAGTTATGCAATCCCTCCTAAGAAGGTGCCCCGTTAGCCATGAAGGAGGTGCGGCCAGAATATGCCAATTCTGGCCAATTGAATGGAAAATGGGTTCGCAATTGATGAATGAAACCCTACCAAGAGTCCTCTTCCAAGACATTCTGTCACTGACCTACTATTGGCAGAACCAATTTTTCACCCATTAACTCGGAGTCAAACGATTCGAATCTTTCGTAAGTGGAGTCCCTCTTCACAGGTTCTTGACCAGCTGATTCGATTAGTCGGGCTAGTTTATAACTGTCATAATCAGTACTCGTGGCACTCCCAGCTACGTGCATAATCTCCTCATGGCCGACTGTACCATCGATATCATCGGCGCCCGAATTGATTGCTATTGAAGCAAGGTGGTCGCCGATGTTCATCCTGTAAGCCTTGATGTGTGGGATGTTATCTAACATTATTCGGGACAAAGCAATTACTCTGATTACCTCCTCACCTGATGCTAACTTGGCTTCTGGGAGTCGGGTGTTGTCTTCCAGGAAAGGATAAGGGACGAAGCACTGGAAACCGCCAGATTTGTCCTGCTGGTTTCTTAGCATTTCGAAGTGTGTCATTCTATCCTCGATAGTCTCTATAGTTCCGAATAGCATTGTACAATTTGTAGGGATACCTAGTTCGTGAGCAATAGCATGGATATCCAAGTATTCCGATGACTTCTCCTTCCCCATGCATATCCGATCTCTAATTGAGTCCACCAATATTTCGGCCCCGCCCCCGGGCAGAGAATTGAGGCCTGATTTCTTCAGAGACTTGAGAGTCTCCTTTATCGAAAGTTGTGATCTAGATGCTATGTGCTTCACTTCTACCGCAGTCAGTGACTTGATGCTAATTTCAGGGAAGTTTCTCTTTGTCATCTCGAAAATCTCCGAGTAATTATCTATGGTCCATTCTGGATGCAAGCCACCAACAGCGTGTACCTCATCAATTAATCCACGATATGGCTCAATCCTAGATACAAACTCCTCTGCAGAAAGTGAATATGCTTCACTATGCCTTGACCCCTTCCTGAAGGCACAGAAACGGCAAGCTAGAGTACAGACGTTCGTAGTATTTACGTGTAGATTTTCGTTAAAGAATACATGATTACCAAATCTGGATTGCTTAATCATACTTGCTAGTGCAGTAAGGCCGGGGAGATCAGAATTCCTGTGCAAATCGGAACCGACGTCCTTTGGAATCCTTCCCCCTTCGATTAGAATCCCCAGTGAAAGTGAGAGTAATGTGTCGTTTTTTACAGCAATTGGAATAGGAATTTTGGACAGTTCGGCCCTCCAATCTTTCTCTAACATGGATTCTATTAGCATCTCTAATCAATGCGAGTAAATGGTATGATTTGAATCACTCTGCTAGATAGTTGTGAAAAGGACATTGAAAACTATCAATAGCCCTACTCCAGAATTCTATTTCGTGGGCGATGCAGCGCAAGACAGAATTGCGGAACTAGAGGAAATGGCAAGACAATGCAGAATTGATATTGTTAAGATGACCCATGCAGCAAGGGCGGGCCATCCCGGTGGGTCTCTATCAGCCATTGACTGCATGGTGGCGCTATATGGGACCAGCCTAAGGTTCGACACGAGTAACCCAAACTGGGATGACCGAGACAGGTTTGTGATGAGCAAGGGCCATGCAAGCCCTGCAATGTACGCCCTCCTACACCAGATGGGGGTTCTTGAGGAAAGTGACCTAATGGGTTTCAGGACCCTAGGCTCTGTTTGCCAGGGCCACGTAGATATGAATTGGACAGATGGAGTCGATTTTTCCGCTGGCAGTCTAGGAATGGGCTTGTCGTTCGGACTAGGTTGCGCGTTATCGGCCAGAATGGATTCCAGCGAAAGGCGCATCTGGGTAATGCTCGGCGATGGGGAAACACAGGAAGGGCAAATCTGGGAGGCTGTGATGGCGGCAAATTATCACAATGCGAAAAATCTGCGGGTGATCATTGATAGAAACAGGATACAGAATGATGACTTCATGGGAGTCCAGATGGAAATTGGAGATATAGGGGCGAAGTTCGAGTCTTTTGGTTGGAGTGTCCGAGAAGTAGACGGTCACAATATGGCTGAACTAGTTGAGACCTTGCGCTGGACAGAAACTTCTGATTTGGGGCCCATTGCAATTATTGCAAACACTACCAAGGGGCGGGGTGTTTCGTTCATGGAGGACAATCCCGAATTTCATGGAAAGGCCCCCGATGATGAGCAGTTGGCTATTGCCCTGGAGGAATTATCATGAGTGCTCCATCGAGTGGAGGGGCCTCGCGTGACGGATATGGGAAAGCACTTCTCAGACTCTCGGATGACCCACGTGTGGTAGTATTAGAGGCGGATTTGGGCAAATCGACAAAATCATGCCATTTCCGTGAAAAGTTCCCAGAGAGGACAATATCGTTGGGTATTGCAGAGCAAAATATGATGCTGGTTGCTGCAGGAATGGCATCCTCCGGAAAGGTTCCCTTTGCAAGCACATTCGCTATTTTCACTGAGAGGGCTTTCGAGCAGGTACGCAACGGGATAGCACGACCCGGTCTGAAGGTGCACATTTGCGGAAGTCATGGTGGCATTCACACAGGTACTGATGGGAGCAGCGCGCAGTCAATAGAAGATTTGTCGATTTACAGATCAATCCCCAAAATGACAGTCATTCACCCATGTGATGATTTATCGGCGGAAGAGTTGACCGTACAGCTATTAGACGTCCAAGGCCCCTCGTACATGAGAACTGCAAGGAACAAAGTACCCAGAATGTATGATGAAGGAAGTAAAATGGGATTGAGTATTGGAGTTGGTTCGGTCCTTGAAGAAGGAGGCGACGTTGCTATATTCGCATGTGGGGTGATGGTAGAGCGGGCTCGGAATGCATCAGCTAAACTTGCGAAAGAGGGTATTGATTGCACTGTAGTTGATATGCATACAATCAAACCGCTAGACATAGAGTTGTTATCAAAGCTAGCGGAAAGATGTGGATGCTTTGTATCGGCCGAGGATCACTCGGTTATCGGAGGCCTTGGAGGTGCAATATCAGAATGGCTATCTACAAACAAACCGATCCCACTGGAGATGGTGGGAGTAAGGGACAGATTCGGAGAAAGTGGGGGCACATCAGAGCTAATGGAAGAAGTAGGTTTGACAAGCGAAGCGATTTGTCAGGCAGCGCGGAACTCGATAAACCGGAAAAACTCCTCTTGAACTTGTCCGTAATGGGGTTCATTTGATACGTCCCTTGATTCCGAGAATTTTTCATATGCCCGACCCAGAGGCAGTTAGGCGACTTCTAGAAGGGGATATTGACGCTGTCGAAATAGAGGGGGATGCTCACCTTTACTCTATGGCCGAGAGGATATATGGAAGTGAAGCTCTGGAGGAGCTAGGGGTCCAAGCTCCACAAATTGGGCCCGTGGAAACAGTTGTAGATATTGGAGTGATTTCTGAAGACGTCAGCCTCCCGGATTTCGTACCAGATTTATCCGAAATGAAGAGTGAGGATGCTGGTAATAGAGCACGGAGACGTTGGTTTGTACTATTTTCAGGGGTTTTTGGCGCCATTGTAACAGTTTTCAACATGGCAATAGGGATGGGTGCTGCTCTGTGCTCTGTTGGGGCGGCGAATATGAGGGAAATTTGCAATGATGATTTCGGGCAGACTAAGGTCGTGTGGACTGAGGGCTATACTTACGATCGTTTGCATGAGGTTGACTCATGGGTCAAACCAATGACCGAGATACTGATTGGCGACTTGGTTCTAATTGTAATTTTCACTATAGTTGCCGTCTTCGGAGTGATTTCGAAGAAAGGTCACTAGTACATCCTTGCAATGTACTGCTTCTTTGTAGTAGGATTATGAGTAACTAAGCATTTCCTCGGCTCTCCAAAGGGTTCATCGCATTCTCCCAACAGTGTCAATCCTGTCTTCCTCTCGAGGAACTCTGCATCTGAGTCATTTCCGTCGAAAGCGATCTCGTAGACTATTCCATCATCAATTACGGAGTCGGTGTTATCTTTGGAATCGAGATTCTCAATGGGGAATTCCTGAATAAGATTGGATACAAGCGAGTTGGCCCTGTTTCGCAGTTCATCGGAGATCTCCAGTAGCATTTTCCTAATCTTCGCGGGTGCGTCGTCCAAATCAATCTCAACCTTCCCCCCAGTCCTTAGAGTTGCAACGCATTTGCTAGATTTTAGATCTCTCGGTCCTAGTTCAACCCTGATTGGGACCCCCTTGATCTCCCAATCATAGTGCTTCACTCCGGGTCTAACGTCTCTTGAATCGACTGTGGCCCTGAGGCCGCTGGCGTTTAGGTCGGCGGCCAGGGCCTGAACAGCGGGGATTACATTTGCATCCGAATGAGAAGCCACAGGCATCACCACAACTTGGAATGGAGCGATTGAAGGTGGCATTAACAGGCCTTTGTCATCACCGTGCATTCCGACGACTGCACCGAGTAACCTCTCAGACATTCCGAATGTCGTTTGGTGACACATTTGTGTCTCGCCATTTGGATCTTCGTATGACAGATCGAAAGCACCGGCCCACTGATCCCGATAGTGGTGATATGTCGCTACCTGCAATGTCCTTCCATTAGGCATCACAACGTCAGCAGCCTTGGTGTACCATGCGCCTGGGAAGGTATCCCACACCGGCCTCTTGGAAACCAGCGATGGGAGGCAGAGATCATGCATTATCCTCTGGACCATTTCCGCATCCTCCTGTATCTGCATGTCTGCCCCATTTTGATCAGCATGTACTGTATGGGCCTCGAAGAAATGAATCTCTCTAACCCTGATAAATGAACGAGTCTGTTTTGTCTCGTACCTGAAGGTGTTTACAATCTGGAATGTCTTCAATGGCAAATCAGCATGACTCCTGACCCATAGTGAAAACATTGTGTACATGGGAGTCTCGGAAGTTGGCCTCAGGAACATCGGTATCTCCAGTTTATTTTCACCACCGTGAGTTACCCAGTATACTTCTTTCTTGAATCCAGACTCCTCTTCATCTAATCTTAATTCAGAAGGGTCTACACCCGCTTCACGAGCGGCCTTCAACCTGGAAACTAGTCTGTTCTCTTTGTCGAGTAGCCCCTCTGGCACCAACAGAGGGAAACGATACTCGTGATGGCCCGTGCGTAACATCTCGCCCCTAGCCAGTTGGTCAATCAGGTTCATTGCGGAAAGGCCGTATGGCTTCCAGACATCCATCCCCTTGATGGGGTACCTCTTGTCGACAAGGTCTGCTATCTCTACAATTGCAGGGTACCATGAATTGAAATCCGACTTTGGGGGGATTCCCCTCTTAGCCTTAGAGTGATTCGCCACGTTCTTTTCCCATATGGAGTAGTGCTTGAATGATTCGTTTAAGTCCGAGAGTCAGTTTGAAACGATGATTCCCTCAATTTTCTCACACAATCCTGACAAATCCTCGATGTTTTCCACATTGCCATTCGAGAATACTATTCTGCATCTTTTAGAGGATGAGTTATGGACCTCATCCAGAAGATTGGCGACTACTGCTACAAGATCGTTGTCTGAAATTAGACCCATAGATTTGGAGATTAGCGTTTCTTCATCTACTCCAACCTCTAGCTTGAATCCTATTCTCTTTGAGCCTCCAACATGCTCCTTTAGAACTTGGAGATGTTTCTTTGTGGGAGAGAGTTCGATGTTCCAATTGTCAATGCCACTAGGAATTTTTCCACTATTATATTCGGGCTCATAATCTAGAATTGCTGCTGCATGAATCCAGAATTGTGGATCTGGTGAAGTATTGGCAAGTTGGATCGATTCGTTTAGCATCCCCCCTGGTGATTCGTCTAATCGTACGTCCGGTAGAGGAAATGTAGAATCACAGGTTGTATGGCCAACTACGCACACCACATCATGCCCCATCCTATGCAGATGCTCTGCTATTGCCCATCCGGTTTTTCCCGTGGAAGCGTTCACGATTCTTCTGACAGAGTCGATTTGTGCTACGTTTCCACCCAATGTTACTACAACTCTCTTGCGCCGCTCCAGTCTAC
>Ga0208764_10001796_pt1 | contig 13740 bp, 10 predicted proteins | sample ETNtaG_18_FD_185762 | JGI IMG/M metagenome (GOLD analysis project Ga0208764, IMG submission 185762) | Marine microbial and viral communities from oxygen minimum zone, Eastern Pacific Ocean - ETNP201302SV91 (SPAdes) (version 2) | ecosystem: Environmental > Aquatic > Marine > Oceanic ... | reverse complement strand
CTATAGTTATTTTCTAATTCCCGAACTCAAATTAACTGCATATTATATTATATTATATTTTGTTATTGTCCAGATATTTTGGAGTATTTTATTGTTAAGCCTAAACCTTTACAATCCTTCTGCTACATCTTCAAGATTCATTGAAATACAGAGATTAGTTCTCACTACGTTTACAATTGTAGTATTAATGATCTTTTTTGATGCTATAGATTTTCTTAATTGGCCAATTAATCCTCAAACTACAATGCGATATTGGTTTGTTTTTACTTTTGGTATTATAACTTCTAGAATAATCTTTCGTACATTTCAGAAATATTTATTAAGAAAAGGATATGGTAGAAGTAATGCAGTAATAGTAGGATTCAATCCTCGAGGTTTGGAAACGGCTAAACAGATCAACGATCATAATAATCTAGGTTATGATATTATTGGATTTGTTCAAGCAATCGATGATAAGGATATAGATCAATTTAATTCTTCTATACCTATTCTAGGAGAAGAGCACCAGTTAAAAGATATTATTCTTAGTAATCAAGTTTCAGAAGTAGTGCTCGCGTTAGAAAAGCTTCAACATAATAGAATGATGGAAGTTATTACACACGCTAATGGATCACCTGTGTCCATAAAGATTGTTCCGGATATGTATGAGGTGATAAGTGGATTAGCGAGAACGGAACAAATCTATGGAGTTCCGTTAATAAAAGTAAATCCCAACCTAAACACATTTTATAATAAGTATTTAAAAAGAATATTGGATTTAATAATCGCCATTCCTTGTTTTATGATATTCTTACCTATATGGTTAATTATTTCAATTGTTATTAAGCTTGACTCATCTGGCCCAGTACTTTATAAACAAAAAAGAATTGGTGAAAATAATACAACATTTACTATAAGAAAATTTCGTTCAATGTTTTATGATGCTGAAAAAGATTCTGGCCCAGTATGGGCAGCTGATGAGGATCCACGTATTACGCGAGCTGGAGCATGGTTGCGAAGATTTAGACTAGATGAGATACCACAATTAGTTAATGTTGTTAAAGGGGAGATGAGTATAGTTGGACCGCGTCCTGAAAGACCTTTCTTTATAGATAAGCTGATGCAAGAATTTCCATTTTATTATAGAAGGCATAAAGTCCGTCCTGGAATTACAGGTTGGTCTCAAATCAAACAACCATATGATAGAGATATAGATGATGTCCGAAAAAAATTAAAGTTTGATTTTTACTATATAGAGAATCTTAGTTTTTCATTAGATGTAAAAATTCTAGCAAGCACTATATGGGTAATGCTCTCTGGTAAAGGTAGATAGTATATTTCCCTATCATTGTAAATCTTCACGAATATCTCTAGTTTCTCTAATTATTTAATAAGAAAAGTATATGTTATCCCTAGATCGTATTCGAAATAATCCTGATGAAATTAAGGCAGGAGTTCATTCAAAAAATGAATCATTAAATATAGATGAAATCCTAAAAATAGATTCAGATCATAGAGAAAAAATTCACGAATTAGATGAATTGCGTGCAAAAAGAAATAAATCTTCTGAAGCTATAGCTGAGTCTAAAAGGAAAGGGCTTAATTCTGATAAAGAAATAAATGATATGAAGATAGTATCAGAAACTATTAAAAGTCTTGAAAATGAAGTAAATGATATAAAACAGACATTAGTTTCTAAATTGGAAATAATTCCAAATATCCCACATGATTCTGTCCCAACTGGAAAAGATGAAAATTCTAATATAGTGATAAGAGAATGGGGGAAACCAATCAGTGCTGATTATGAATTAAAATCCCATGTTGATTTAGCAACTAATCTTGGTTTATTTGATCTTGAAAGAGGTTCAAAAATTGCAGGTTCTGGCTTTCCATTATTAACTGGTTCTGGATCCAAATTAGAGAGGGAATTAATTAATTTTATGTTAGATCTCCACATTGAGGAACATGGATATACAGAAATTTTCCCACCCTTTCTTACAAGATCTAAATCTCCCTATACATGTGGGCAGCTTCCGAAGTTTTCTGATGATATGTATTATATTGAAAAAGATGAACTTTATCTTATTCCAACTGCAGAGGTTCCTTTAACAAATATATTCGCTGATGAAATAATTGATGAAAATAATTTACCATCAAATTATACTGCATATTCAGCATGTTTCAGAAGAGAAGCAGGCTCTTATGGTAAAGATACAAGAGGGCTTCTACGATTACATCAATTTAATAAAGTTGAAATGGTAAAATTTGTTGCTCCTGAATCATCTTATGAAGAACTTGAAAAACTCACTAATCAAGCAGAGATTATTTTACAAAAACTTGGTTTGCATTATAGAGTGATAGAATTATGTACAGGAGATCTTAGTTTTTCAGCAGCTAAGTGTTATGATTTAGAGGTATGGGCTCCAGGTGAAAAAAAATGGTTGGAAGTTTCTTCATGTAGTAATTTTGAAGATTTTCAAGCTAGAAGAGGAAATATACGATATCGTAAAGATGCTAATAATAAAGTAGATTATTTACATACTCTCAATGGCTCAGGTTTAGCGACACCTAGATTAATGGTAGCTCTATTAGAGACTTATCAATCATCAGATGGAAAAATCACATTACCGGAAGTACTTCATCACCGTATGGGAATGGAGGTCCTTGGTTAGTTGCGTATCTATTGGTTCTATTCTTTAATTTGCATATCAACAGTTATTTTTTCAATTACAGGCATTATACTTACCCCAATCGATTGGAGGGGTAAAATATGGGCAAAAATTGTCCGATCCTGGGCAAAATCTATTTTATGGATAGTTAATATTCCATATACAACTATAGGTTTGGATAAACTAGATCCTAATCAACAGTATGTCTTTGCAAGTAATCATGAATCTGCTTTTGATATACCATTAACACTAGGCGGTATACCTTGGCATGTTGTACCTATCGCAAAAAAAGAATTAAAAAAGATACCATTTCTTAGCTGGGCAATGTTAGCTGCTGGACATATATTTATTGATAGAAGCAACCGTAAAAAGGCACTTCAATCTATGGCAAACATCAAAAATTCATTAAAAAAGAATCCCCGTTCTATATTAATATTCCCAGAAGGAACAAGATCATTGGATGGCAAGATGAAACCTTTCAAAAAGGGAGGTATTGTGCTAGCGATTGATACAGGTTTACCAATTGTTCCTATAGCATGTTGTGGTACATTTGATGTGTTGATAAAAGGATCTAAAAACTTTAATCCTAAACCAATTGAATTGAGGTTTGGTGATCCGATACAAATATCTTCAGAAGATTTTGATAATAGAAATGAGATAACAGAGCAAGTGAAGCAAGCGGTTATAAACTTAAAATCTGACTGGAACAATTTTGACATTAATTAATACAATTATTTATAAGGGTAATTCTCTTGTATGAATTTAAAGTGACCGGTAATTTTGCCCTTTAATTATAAACAACATATGAAAGATATGATAAATAGCTTAAATAAATATAGTACGATACTTTTATTGATGAGTTTTCTATTTGCACAAGAGTCATCAATTCAAGATTCTTCTGAGTTTCAGAATGAAATTCCATTAAATCAAAATGGATCAGAATACACTGAAACATCAAACCGTCTTCCATTATTACTTAAAGATGTGAAAGTTCTATTGACAGATGCTATTATTGCAGACTCTCAAGGAGATACCTTAGAAGTAATATATAACCTCGACCGTGTCTATGAACTATTATCACAGGCTGATCAACTAGGGGAAAAGACTGTTGAAGATGAAGAAGAATTTGAAAGATTTGAAAGCGCTCTTCTCAATGTTGTAACTCAACGTTTATTTACTTTAGAAATCAACTCTGGATCCATTGCTGCTATAGAATCCAAGAGATCTGTTGAAGAGCTAATGGCCCCAATGGATGTGGAAATGGGCGCATCAAAGTTTATTGTTGTTGATGATCGTGATGGGCACATACCGTTAGTAAGAAACAAATCAGTAGATCAGTTTATTAGTTATTTTCAAAATAAAGGAAGAAGGCAATTTGAGATTTGGTTAGATCGTTTTTATCAGTATGGACCTATGTTAATAACTATATTGAACGAATATGAGTTGCCAGAAGAGTTAGCCTATTTGGCTATGATTGAATCTGGCCTTAATCCTAAAGCATACTCTAAAGCTAAGGCTGCTGGAATGTGGCAATTTATGTATGCTACAGGGAAAAAATATGGTTTAAAAAGAAATTGGTATGTTGATGAGAGAAGAGACCCGGAAAAGGCAACTCATGCTGCAGCTAAATTTCTATTGGATCTATACAAAGAATTTGATCATTGGTATTTAGCTTTAGCTGCCTACAACGGTGGTCCTGGAAGAGTGCATAGGGCTTCAAGACTTCATCAAACCTCAGATTTTTGGCAGTTACATTCTTTGCCAAGAGAAACAAGAAATTATATTCCTTATTATTTAGCTGCTGCTATCATCTGCAGTGATCCAATATCTTATGGATTTAAAACGCCAAAAACTAAACCGCATAAATATGAGTATGTGCAAATTGAACAAAGTGCAGATCTTACTGTATTGGCAAGTTCCGCAGGTATTTCTTTGAAAACGATAAAAGCATATAACCCTGAACTTCGTCAATCAGCAACTCCAGTTGAAACAGCATACCAATTAAAAATTCCTGTTGGTAAAAAAGATCAGTTTGAATCAAATTTTAATTCACTACCAACCGATCAACGTTTTGCACCTCAATATGTTGCTCACAAAGTAAAACGAGGTGAAAGTCTCTGGACAATATCAAAAAAATATCGTGTTTCTATACATGATTTAGCTGCGGTAAATAAAATTAGAAATCGACACCGGCTTAGCATTGGTCAAAAGTTAACAATTCCAGTTCGGAGGTCTAATGGAGGCGCTTTATTGGCTAGCAGTAGCGGGCCTTCCGGTCATAAAAAGATTAAATATAAAGTCAAAAGAGGAGATACTCTTGGACATATTGCTGAAGATTATAATACCCTGGCTCGCAATATTAGGCGTTGGAATAAACTTGATTATGGACATCATATTTTCCCAGGACAAAAATTAACAATCTGGGTAAAAGAAGATTTGGGTCAATTGGCCTCTAAAAGCAAAAAGGATAGAGATAAAATCGTTCATATTGTGAAAAGAGGAGACACGATTGGCCATATTGCTGAAAGTTATCGTGTTGCAAGTAGAAATATAATGAGTTGGAATAATATAAAGTCCAAACAAACTATTTACCCTGGTCAACAATTAACTTTATGGGTTCAAAACAATAATTATTCATCTAAATCAGTTGCTCGATCATCAAATAAAGGGAAAAAAGTTACATATACTGTTAAAAGAGGAGATACTATTGGCCATATTGCTGATGACTATAATGCAACAGTAGAAAAAATTAGATCTTGGAATAATATGAAACGTAGTGCATATATAAAACCTGGTCAAAGATTAATAATTTGGATAGGATCTACTACAAATTCTTTATCAAATAGTTCAGACAATCAAAAAATTTATTATACAGTCAAAAGAGGAGATACATTAAGTAAAATAGCTGAAAATCATCGTGTGAGAATGGCTAGTATTATGGAATGGAATAAATTAAATAAAGCTAACACTATTTTTCCCGGTCAAAAATTAGCTATTTGGATAAAACAGGGTTGATGTATCTTCTAGCAAGTATTTTTGTACAATAATTGATTACTGATAGATGTTTTCAGTATTTTTTGAACTTGGAGTAATGCCATGACAAAACAGGAGATAGTTGATGCGGTTTCTGAAGCAACTGGTTTGACAAAAGTTGAAACAGAAACTGTTATGAATGGTATAATGACTACCATCACAGAATCGTTGGCTCGCAATGAAAGAGTTGAACTACGCGGCTTTGGTACTTTTGGTACAAAACATCGTATGCCAAAAAAAGCAAGAAACCCTGGAACAGGTGAAGCGATATTTTTACCTGAACGATATGTCCCAACTTTTAAACCTGCGAAACACTTACGAGGTCGTGTGAACGATTCGTTAATGACAAAATGAAAGAAAGAGAATGCCCTGCGGAAAAAAACGCAAGAAGCGAAAGATAAGCACACATAAGCGCAAAAAACGTTTGCGTGCAAATCGTCATAAGAAAAAAGTTCGTTAATTTCATATATACCTAATTGGTGATGATTTTCTATCACAGTCGTATCATTGTATATTACTGTAATCAACCCTACTATTTATATATCCAATAAATGAATGCACCTGAGTCCAAGCCGATATCTGTTTCTGATTTAAATAAGCAGATCAAAAATATACTTGAGAATAATATTTCTCGTTTTTGGGTTTCGGGTGAAATATCAAACTTTATTCATCATACATCTGGACATATGTATTTTACTATTAAAGATCAAAGATCTGAGATACGATGCGTGATGTTTAAAGGTCCAAATCAATCTTTGCACTTTAAGCCTGAAAATGGAATGCAGATTTTATTAGAGGGTGAAATCAGTGTTTATGAACCAAGAGGACAATACCAAATTTTAGTGAAAAAGATGGAACCTGCGGGTATTGGTACTCTTTACCTTGCCTTTGAAGCATTAAAAAAACAATTATCTTCTGAGGGCCTATTTGACTCAAGTAAGAAACTGAAGTTACCGACTTATCCAAAAAATATTGGAATCATTACTTCTAAAACTGGTGCTGCAGTTCAAGATATATTTCAAGTTCTGCATCGTAGAGCCCCACATGTTGATATAGTCCTGCGATCTACTCAAGTTCAGGGTGATAAAGCTGCTAATGATATTGTTGAAGCAATTAATGATATGGTTAGTTATAATAAGCTAGATATAATAATTATTGGAAGAGGCGGAGGATCCCTTGAAGATTTGTGGCCTTTTAATGAGGAGCCCGTTGCTAGAGCAATATTTTCATGTCCTATTCCAATCATTTCTGCCGTTGGCCATGAAACAGATCTATCAATATCTGATTTAGTAGCTGATATGAGAGCGCCTACTCCTTCTGCAGCCGCAGAGCTAGTATCTCCGGCAACAAATGATATTTTCGATAATTTTATTGGTTTTGAACGCAATTTGTCATCTTTAATGAAAAGATATCTTCAGATTCGCTGGCAAAGTATAGATAATATTAAAGATCGTTTTGCATTACAGGAACCTAGTAGATTATTACAAAAGCACAATGATCGATACAATGAATTAACGAAATTATTATTTCAAGCGTATAGATTCAATATTCAAACGTTCTCATCAAAATTTTTAACTCTACATGAAAAACTTCATGCTTTGAATCCAACAAATATATTATCTAGGGGTTATTCTATTGCATATAGAGAAGATGATCAAAAGATTATTCTTGACCCGGATGATTTACAACAAAATGAATATTTTAAATTGCAAACCTTCAAGGGTGCACTCAGAGCCAAAAAAACTGATGAGAAAAAATAGATCTTTAACTCATCTAGTATTAGTAATATTAGATTATGACAAAACAAGATAAACAAATGGATTTTGAAGAGGCTTTTAAACGTCTTGAAGTTATTGTAGGAAATCTTGAATCAGGTGACCTATCATTAGAAGAAAGTATGAAGCTTTTTGAAGAAGGTATTGGATTAACCGAAGCATGTAAATCGAGGTTAGAAGATGCAGAACAAAAGATTCAACTTTTACTAAAAAGTTCCGATGGGAATCTTAGCCTTGAGGAATCGGATTGAACAAGCCAACAAGCTTTGGTATTTGGGCCAATACAGATAAAAAAGTTTTTTGGGATACATTTCCCGATATAATTGATTGGGCAAACAAAAGAAATCTTCAATTATTTATTACTACAAGAATACAGTCCCAATTAGATAATCCTAATTTTGATTATAAACTTATAAATGATGCAGATGATTTTAATAAATTAGATTTTGTTTTATCCCTTGGTGGTGATGGAACAATACTTTCATTAGCGCGTGCAGTTGCTGAAAGAGAAACCCCTATTCTAGGGATACATCTAGGAGAACTAGGGTTCCTTGCAGAAGTAGTATTAGATGATATGTTTTCTAGGTTAGATGATGTATCAAATGGAGAGTATCTTATTCAAAAACGTATGGCTATTAAATGTTCAGTATTAAATGATAATGAATCAAAAATATTTTATGCCTTAAATGATATAGTAGTTGATAGAGGAAAATCTCATCGTCTACTTAATTGCGAATTATTTGCAAATAGTAATTTTGTTGCTGATTATAAAGCAGATGGCTTAATAGTTTCAACCCCAACTGGATCAACGGCATACTCTTTATCTTCAGGAGGTCCAATAGTTATCCCAACATTTGGTTCAATGGTTGTGACTCCAATTTCACCACACACATTAACTTTAAGGCCTATTGTTTTTTCTGATGATCAGATTTTAACAATTTCATTTCCAAATAATGGTCATGTGGATATGGCCTTGGCAGTTGATGGACAAGTCAATGAGTATCTTAATCCTTCTGCTAAAGTGGAAGTGCAAAAAGCCCCTTTTGAAGTCAATATGATAAATTTTTCTGATTCAAATTATTTTGGTACTCTTCGTAGTAAGTTAGGATGGGGAGTGAGAGGGTCTAATTGATTTGTAAAATAATGAAATAAAAAAGCCTGTTAATTAACAGGCTTTTTTATTTATAATACTTAATAAAATATAATTATGGTCTATTTCCTTCGCCATCATTTTCCCAGCATTCCTCTTCTACTTGGTTCATTTCTTCTTCATTATTAATCGTGATAGTGCTTTGTGCATTTTCGTCATCAAATAGAATAATATTTACTGGATATTGTAATAAAGGTTCTTCTTCAGATTCATCATTATTTGCATACCATTCTCTTAAACTAAACCAGTCTTCATCGTCCTCAATCGTAATTGTGGTTTCATCAGGCATTGTAAAAGAAATAGGTAATATATATTCATAGCATTCTTCATCTTCTTCCATATCATTATCTGCCCATTCTTCTTGGCATGATCTTTTTAAATATTCCATTTCTTCATCATTATTTACAGTCAATGTTGAATCGCCATCTTCAGTCTCAAATATTATATCGATAGGAAATTGCAGTGTAGGACGTTCATCTGATTCTGGGTTTGCTTCATACCAGTCTTTTACATTTTGCCATCCAGCATCATCATCTGTATCGACAGTTATATTTGATCCATCAGGCATAATAAATGTTACAGGGAACACAAGAGTAAAACATTCTCTTTCTTCGCTTTCATTTCTCCAGCATTCTTGCTTCAATTCACGTAATTCTTCTTCACTATTTACAGTCATTGTTTCATCATCAAATTCAACATTTATAGGAAATTGTAGTGTAGGACGTTCATCAGATTCTGGATTTGCTTCATACCATTCTTTAATAGCATCCCAATCGTTTTCATTTTCAACTGTAAGGGTTGACCCATCAGGCATCGTATATGAAATAGGTAAAATAAAATCAAAACACTTGCCATCTTCATCATCTCTTTGATCCCCACATCTGGAATACATTCCACGCATCTCTTCTTCATTATTAACAACAACATTAATAGTGCCTTCTCTATCATCTAATTCAATATTTACAGGGAATTGAATTTCTGGTTTTTCATCAGATTCTGGATTTGCTTCATACCATTCTTTAAGAGCATCCCAATCGTTTTCGTTTTCAACTGTAAGGGTTGACCCATCAGGCATTACATATGTTACAGGAAGCATTAAATCAAAGCATTTCCAATCACCTTTATCTTTGTCACGATCCCAATCATCTTTGTTTTCATCGCCATACCTACCATATGGATTCAGTCTTCTTCCATCTAAATTAAAGTATACTTCACAACGACTACCGACTTTATGACCCTTTCCAGCCATATTTACTTCATACCCTAAACCGTATGCTTTCCTTGCGCTTTCGCTTTCATATTCATTATAATCGTATTCAATGACTGTTTTTGAATTAGAAGGTAAGTCATCTACGCCTATACTGATTTTATCAGCATCGATAATCGCTTGAATTAATTCAGCATCTGAAATCCCTTTTGATTCTGTACTTCCATTTTGACAGGAAAAGAAAATCAATAGAACAACTGAAAAAATAATTTGAATTGAATATTTCATTATACTCCTTGAATGTATTTAAAATCTTTCACGCATTAAATAAATGTAAGTTCCTTGGAATTTATATAAATTTACTTTTTATACTAAATAAACTTTTTATAAAAAAAATAATGAAAAAAACGATCTCTATTATCATATCTGCATTAGCCACAATTTTTTTATTGTCTTGTAGTGAAGAAGTATCAATTAAAATGGAATATGGAGATATTGAGCAATTACATAAACAAAAATTTGAGCCTATTCCTGGTCCACGAACTTGTTTCTGGAGACGAGGTCCAGTAAGCAAAGATCCATATATTAATATTGCTTACCCAGATGCTGGTGTATTCTACTGGAATGCCGCCTTTACAGTACCAGAAGGTGCCAAACTATATCTTGAAGGTGAATTTCCATACGCAAGATACATGTCATTAATTAGTTATGATGGTAGAGGAGCACCAATAGAGTCTTTAGCAGATTATCTTATTGTCCCTAATCATAATTCAACAAATCCATTTATCGATGGATCAAAGAGAAAAAATAAAAATAGATCTTATAAAGTAGAGATTGTAAACCTTCCTCCTGAAATACGCAGAAAAGAAGGAACCAGACTTGATCTTCAATCTGATATAAAAGATTCTAATATTGATAAAAATAATAGTAATAGGAACTCTTTAAATGCAGCGCAATATGGGAACGGACAACAATCAATTGTATATCGGATTTATGTTCCAGATAAAAATAGGAATGAATCCGGAGGAGTTCCATTACCCGAAGTAGTTCTTGTTTTAAGTAATGGAGAAGAATTAAGAGGAGAAAAGGCTTGCAATGCATTGAGGTCAGATCAGGCTCCACAAATATCAGTAGATGCGATTGGTCTACCCATGACAATATATTCCAAATTGTTGCAACAGCCTGGTAAACCTAATACTTGGCCTGCAACGGTTCCTCCAACCTGGTATCTACAGTATGATAGAGAATTTTTATTAGGTATTTATAATGGGCAGTTACCAAAGTCTTTTAGAAAAAGCACTGGTGGCTTTTATCCGAATCTGGATAATAACTACGTTCGAACTATAATTAATAGAAAGCATGGTAAAGTTTTTGTATTGAAAGGGAAGCTGCCAAAAACTCCAAAGACATATCATGGGGATGAAGTTATGTCCAAGGGTGATATGGTATACTGGTCTATTTGCTCTAACCAAGGCTTTGCAAACACTCGAGTAAATGATTGTTTGTTTGATGAGCAAGTTCCCGTAAACAATAAAGGTGAATATACAATTGTGGTCAGTCGAGAAGAAGATAGACCTAGAAACGCTTTTCCTGAATGTGGTATAGGTTGGTTGCCTATGGCGGATGATGGAGACGGAGCGATAGATGAAGATGTTACTGTAATTCAAATTAGAAATATGTTGTCATCGCCAGAATTCAAACATGCCATTCAAAATGTAAGTGAAATAGGAAAAGAAAAGGATATAATGGGCCCCTATTTACCCTTTTCATTTTATACAACAACAGGAGCGTTTGAGGTTTTATTTCCTTGCATGAACTGATAAAATATCATGAGACGATATGATATAGATTGGTTGAGAGTTTTAGTACTTGGCTTATTAATCATATACCATTCCACTATAAGTTTTATGCCTTTTGGTATAAAAATTTTTTTCCCACAGAATAAACAAACACTGGAAATACTATGGTTTATTATGGCTCTTATCAATATTTGGCGGATACCACTTTTATTCATTATTTCAGGTATGGCAGTATGTTTTTCCATGAAAAGAAGAAATTGGAAAGAGATGTTTAAAGATAGAGGGTTGCGAATTATGGTACCATATATTTTCGGTCTTCTTGTTATTTGTCCTATCAGTTTTTTGTTTCAATCAATCTTTTATGGTACAGAAATATTGTACATACCAAATCCTGGACATCTTTGGTTTCTTTATAATATTTGGGTGTATTTCTGTTGTTTGATAGCACTGTTTGTTTATTTACAAAAGAACCCCAACAATCTAGTGCTCAATTTTTTGAGAAAAATATTTATGTATCGGCTAGGTATATACATTATGGTGATTCCTTTTGTTATTGAGGGAATATTTATTTCACCTGATTCCTATGCAAGTTATGCGTCTACGATTCATGGATGGGTACTAGGACTTATATGTTTTCTTACAGGATACATCTTTATATTATTAAAAGAAAATTTTTGGGATGCTGTAGTACGAGTAAAAAATATCGCATTAATGATTGCTTTTGTATTGTACTTCGTTCGTGTCTTTCTATTGGAATTTGTTGAGTTTCACCCGTTGACAGCTATGGAGTCATATAGTTGGATGATATCAATATTTGGATACGGAGCCAAATTTCTTAATAAAAAGTCGACAAGATTATCCTATTTAAGTACTGCTGTTTATCCTATTTATATAATACATATGCCTTTACAGTTTTTCTTTTCTCTATATATTATTCCTGTGGACATGCCAGCAATATTAAAATTAATTTTGATTATTATGAGTACTTTAATTTCAAGTTTTGCGATTTACGATCTAATCATTAAGCGCTTGAAATGGATACGACCTTTATTTGGATTGAAAATATAATGTGGACTTATATTAATCTTATAATTTATAGAATGAATAATTATATAGTAGTGTAGTGTTTTTAGTATTGTTTCTAGTTTTTTTAATGATATTCTATCAAAAAAATCTTAAAAGTATTATTTATTCAATCTGTTTATCGGCTACTACTTTATTTGCTCAAGATTTAGAAGATTTATCTTTTGGAGATGATAGTTCTCTTGATATAGCAACATGGAATATTGAGTGGTTTCCTAAAAATGATCAAGTCACGGTTAATTATGTTACTGAAATCATCAACCTTTTGGATTTAGATATTCTCGCCATTCAAGAATTAGATGATACTACTATGTTTGATCAAATGCTTGATGATTTACCAGCATATACGGGGTACTATCAATCCAGTTGGTTCGCAGGTTTAGCATATATTTATAAAACCGAGACTGTAGAAATCAATAATATATATGAGATTTATACAACTTCACCATATTGGAATGCATTCCCTCGCTCACCAATGGTAATGGATTTCAATTTTATGGGAGAAAATTATTTTATCATCAATAATCATTTTAAATGCTGTGGCGATGGCATTCTTGATTATGATGACACATATGATGAAGAAAACAGACGATATACCGCAACAAATCTTCTAAAAGAACATATTGATAATTATCTACCAAACAATAATGTAATCGTTCTAGGTGATTTGAATGATAATATTGCTGAGTCTCCGCCAAATAATGTGTTCCTGGAGGTTTTAAATGATTCCATGCACTACCTTTTTTCAGATCTTGAAATTGCTCAAGGGAATAGTTCTGAATGGTCATTTCCAAATTGGCCTTCGCACCTGGATCATATTTTAATTACTAATGAAATGTTTAATGGATTATATAATTTTAATGTGCAGACAATAAAAATTGATGAATATCTTGATGGAGGCTGGAATGAATATGACCAAAACATATCGGATCATAGACCTGTTGCAATAAAGTATAGTATTAATTCTGATGTATCATATGATATTAATAATGATGGTATAATAGATGATGCTGATTTTATAATATTAGTATCTTTTATAATGAAT
>Ga0208764_10001793_pt1 | contig 13745 bp, 2 predicted proteins | sample ETNtaG_18_FD_185762 | JGI IMG/M metagenome (GOLD analysis project Ga0208764, IMG submission 185762) | Marine microbial and viral communities from oxygen minimum zone, Eastern Pacific Ocean - ETNP201302SV91 (SPAdes) (version 2) | ecosystem: Environmental > Aquatic > Marine > Oceanic ... | reverse complement strand
TTATTAACAGTAGATCCGACCCCGACAAAACTTTGCACGAAAGTCTCGGCGTTCAGAATCCTGAATTGTTCGGATATAATTGCAGGCATTTTAAAAAACTAGTCCTTTGGTTTATTTAGTGGTTAAGTTAATGGCTTTAATCTGGAAACTACTGCAGCTGTAGATAATCCCGTATTACCATTGTTGGTGTTAACAAAGAATTCTGTTGGATTTCCTGAACCACGATTCTGATATCCATAGAGTTTACCCCAACTATATTTACCCCAGAAAGTATCAGTAGTTGCTGTTGTTCCAACTCCAACCTGAATATGGTTGTTTCCATAAGGTGTAGGGCCTGGTTCAAAAGCACATGTAACAGTTGCAAGTCCAGAAACGGGATCTCCAATAGTAACTTCTTCTACTCGGAATACTCCACCAAGATAATCCCCAGAAGTAACCATACCAACTTGTTCGTTAGCACCACTAGAAGTGGTAATACCTGTTAGTGCATGACCAACAACTAAAGAACTATCATAAATTGTGAAATAATCCCCTTTTTGAAGTCCAGAGTACTCAACGCCAAGAGCATTTAGTGATGAATAACCATATCCCAAATTAGTGTTATCATTGTATTGGGATTTCAGAGTAAACGCTAATTCTGGAAGTTTATTACCACTACCTGGCAACCAAGTATTTATTCCCACAATATCACCGAAGTCTCCCTCAGCATTAACTGCAAAAATATCTTCTTTTCTAGTCTTATCAGTCTCAGTAAGAACTGGTGGAGAACTACCAATATCATAACCAAATCCACCATCTGTTACTGTTACACTAGTAATAACACCAGCAGTAACGGATGCAGTTGCAGTTGCAGTATTAATTACTGGATCTGCATAGAATTGTGTAGTTGCACTTCCAACTGCAAGGATTCTACGATTCGCAAAATCACCAAATGGAGTGTCAACAATATCTCTAATTTCATTAGTCTGAGGAATATCTCTCTTATTCCAGTTTGCCAAATCGAAGGAATAGTACATATCACCAACAGTACTGATTCCAATGTAGATATTATCAATAAACTTAATAGTCTTAAAGTCAAATGTAGCAGGGTGAACTGTTCCTGAAGGTAACTGTTGACTCCAAGGTTGCCAGTAGTTTTTATCAGAAGAAATTCCAATAGTACCATTATCACCAACACAGATGAATCTATTTCCATCGTAAATGATGTCATTCAGATCATATGCTTGGTTACTAACCTTATCACCCCATCCTGTTCCATCATTGGATGCAAGGATAACTCCACCATTTCCAACTGCAACAAATTCACTTTGTCCGTAACAAACCGAGTTTAGAGTTTGAAGTGTTCCTGAATATTGACTGAATGCCTCTGCAGTTGTAAGACCAACAGCAGTAAAGATAGATCCAGCAGCACCAACTGCAACCCATGTATTTCTGGTTCCTTCCCAAAGAACATCTTGGAAATTACCTTCATATGTACTGTCAAAAGTACCTGTTTGGTTGATAGCTGGAATTGTTCTCTGTTCCTTAAGATCCAAAGGACTCCAAGCACCAATACTATTACCAATTGCAACTGCTCTTGCCATAGATGCATAATCACCTACAGCCATAACATTTAGACTACCTTGATTGGCATAACTGAATCCCATACCAACACCATTAAAGGTGATAGTATTACCAAATCCAATTTGACCTCTTTCCCAGAAAGTCCCACTCTTGGTGTTCATATAGTAACTACTTGATCCAACAGCAACAATTGGTTCTTGTTGTGTTATAGCCTTAAATTCAACTGCTTGAGTAATACCACTAATTGCATCAAACTTCCATGCACTGATTGGATCCTTACGTCTAATTAATGCACTTGAGATAGCAACATTAGGGCTTGTAAGGTTATTGTATCCAGTACCACCATAACTGATGTTTAATGAAGATATACTAGATGAAGTGGAAACAACAGATGTCAAAATTCCTGGCGAAACTTCAGTATCATCAAATACTTGTATATTCCTTTCAGACTGTAGTAGTTTATCGATATTGGTGAAAACAGGGAAAGCATTACTTACGTAAATCCTATCATCTAGATTTCCAACATTCTTGATAATTCTAGTAGTTGGAAGAACTTTACTCTTCAAACTAGGCCTTGATTTTGGTATCAATACGCCAGAGAGAATTTGATCCTGTCTCTGTTTAATCCAAGATAGTGGTCTCTCAGCATCCTGAGCAGTATTAATTCCAATACTGTCATATGTGAATGTTTCTAATAAGTCAGAAGCAACGATTCTCTTACTAGTTCTTTGGAACTGATCGATATCAAGTAAATCTAACTTATTCTCCTTGATTTGTACAACATCACCAGCCTTCAAGGATTGTACTGGTTCAACAGTTTCAACGTCTCTAGTGGATCCCCTGTAGTAGAAAACAGAACACTTGGAGTTCTCTTTAGGTGCCTCGGTGAAGATAACTCTACTACCCTTAAATGTGTAAGAAGATTGTGGAGTCTGTAGAATATCATTAATGTAAATGAAGATATTGTTAGTAATATCCATATCACTACCAGGCAGAGTCTTAAGACTCAGAATCTCAGTTTCACCAGCAGTTGTTACTGATAAAGTAAACTTCTTACGGGCTCCATTGAAGAAAGCAGAAATATCATCAAATAATATGAACTGGCCAGGATAGAATCCAGAGAAACTATCACTTTCCAATTCTTCAACTGTTAACTGGAACTCTGTAAGAACACCCACTCTAGGGTCGGTTGATAGTCCAGCAACTGTCAACTGATCATCAACTTTAAACGCTGTTCCTTCTTCAAGAATATTATACTCTCCAATTTCACCAGAAACATTGACACGAATATCAACATTGGAATCTGTTCCAATACCAGACGTACCTGAAACATATTCAAGTTTTCTGTTGAAATATGGATCTGGTTCTGTAACATCAACAAATATTGGTTTATCAATCCTACCGCCTCTCTTAATGAGAGCAAATTCAGTAGTAATTCCTGCATCAATTCTAAACGTTGCAGAATCTAATTTTTCAACAACATCGAATCCAGAGAATCCATCCTCAATGGTTGTAGCAAGTCTCTTACCTTGTTGTGAGAGTCCACCTCTATTGTAATTATGATCTACAGTAGAAATACCAACATTAACAACATAATTCCTACTATCAATTACCTTCTCAACAAATGTACCACCTGATGCATAATCAACTCCACTTGCAGAATTGTTGAATTCTCTTGGAGCAATAATAACACCCTGAACACTACCACCAGCATTATAGAAGGATGGAGTAGTACTAACACCAACATTAACTTCAATATTATTAGCGTCTATAACTCTATTAACAAGTGTTCCGTTATACCAAGGATCGCCTCCTTTTGGATAACCAAGTGAAGTTGCATTACCATCTCTAGAACACTTAAAGTATATTCCCTCATTTCCTAGTTTAATAGTTTGACCCATTTGGAGACTATGAGATCCAATAGCCATAGTCATGATACCAAGAGATTCTTGGTAATCAGCATGAACAACATCAAAATTGACCTGAGTAGTTACACCAACATTCAAACTAACTGTATTTGATGTTATCTTCGTAGGTTGTAATCCAGCAGAGTGAGCAGGATCATCAATACCAGCTGCACCACAATTCAATGTAATAGAAGTATCACTTGTCGCTCCTATTGCAACCATTGTGTTGTGAATAGGATCACTTGTGCGAGGATAAGTATGATTTGAAGCATGTTTATCTAATGCACATGTAAATGTCAATGCATTTGTAGCAATTCCAACATTAGCGTTGTCATTCACAACGAATCCATGACCAGAACCGACTGTTAACTCAATTTCACCATTTACATCATTGTAAGATGCATCACTAACGTTATAAGGTACAAGAGTTGATATACCACAATTGATTGTTATTGTTGTGGAGGTTACTGCCTTGATTCCAACCTGTTTACCATTAATAGGATCAGACTCTCTAGGATAATCATGTTGTGTAGTATGTGCATCTCTGGCACATGTCATCTTTATAGAACGAGGAGTAATACCAACAGTATCAGTTGCTTTCTTAACCCCATTAGTTGTTGCAGAAACGAATGTATGTACGCCTACACTAGATGAAGGAGGATTCTTAACAACCTGAACGGAGAATGTATTTGTGTCTGTACCTAAAATTGGTAACCAAGTATTGTAATATGGGTCACTAGGACGAGGATATGCATGATTAGTTGCATGAGTGTCTATACCACAAGTAAAGGTAAATGAACCTGCATCAAATTTAACATACTCCCCAACTTCCCATCCATGACCAGCAACAGTCACTGTCATTATACCAGCAGCAGGATTATAATTTGCTGCTGTTGCAGTTGCCTGAGACTGTGCAAGTAATCCATGTCCAGATCCAACTGTTAACTCTATATCTCCTGTTGCAGGAGCATATGTTGCAGTTGTAATACCACTAGAAACGATTGTAGATACACCAACGTTAACCGTGATACTATTGACAGTTGTTGCTGCAATTGCAACGTTTGTAAGTCCATGTATCGGGTCTTGAGCTCTAGGATATGCATGATTGGTTGTATGACTATCTCTTTCACAAGTCATTACTATTCCACCCGTTGCAATACCGATAGTATCGGAACTAGCAATAAGACCATGTGCAGCTGCAAATTCCAGTACTAAATTGCCTGTTGCAGCAGTATAAGATGCGTCATTAGGAGTCAATTTAGTGCCAGTCCAAGAACCTTTATGAACTGAATCCGTAGCAGCACTTACAAAGTTATGAGCGTAGTTACCACCAGTGAAAGCAACACCAGCAAGAGAACTTACATAAGTATGTGCATAATCTCCACCACTAAGTACTGCACCACTTGTAGCACTAACGAACGTATGTGCATAGCCAGGTCTTGGATATGCATGTTCCGTGGCATGTTGATCCATATCACAAGAGAAGATCAATGCTCCAGTTGCAAGACCAACACTTGTAGAAGTTGTTAATCCATGAGAACTATCAGTTGTAAATGTGACAATACCAGTAGAAGGAGTATAAGTCGATGTGGTTATATTGTACTTAACCTGAGTTGTTATACCAACACTGAAAGTAAAGGTATCAGTTGTTGATGTAATAATACCGATTGGTTCATCATTAACTGGGTCTCCTGTATTAGATTTTCCAACAAAGAGTGTTATTGTATTGGCAGTAGTTGCCCCAATAGAAATGTTCTTATTATGATATGGATCAGTGTTACGTGGATATTTGTGATCAGTTGCATGTGAATCTCTAGCACATGTAAATGTCATTGAATTGGTAACAATACCGATTGGTTGACCAACTAGAAGTCCATGATTGGCAATGGTGATATCCATTGATCCAGATGCAGGATCATAAGTTGCAGCAGTTATATTCTTAGATACAATCTGACTAACACCTACATTGACCAGAATTGTGTCAAGTGTGGTGGATCCAATTGCAACGTTTGTGAGACCGTGAACTGGGTCTGTTGATCTTGGATATGTGTGGTTTGTGGCGTGATTGTCTCTTGCACAAGTTAGAGTAATTGAGTTAGTTGCAATACCAACTGTATTCGTACCTGCAACCAAACCATGATTAGATCCAAATGTCAGAATCATATTACCCGTTGATGGGTCATAACCAACATCAGTAGGTGTTAATTTAGCACCAGATTGAGTAACATATATTGATTCAGCATCTGCACTTACAAAGTTATGTACATATGCTCCACCAGTAAATGCAGCACCAGCTGTTGCACTTACAAATGTATGTGCATAGCCAGGTCTTGGATATGTGTGATCTGATCCATAATTATCCTGAGAACATCTGAATGTATAGGAATCAGTTGTTAAACCAATAGTATCTCTTGCAATCTTTATATTATTGGATATTGCATTTTCAAATGTATGTTCATAATTACCACCTGCAATAACAGAATCAGCAGAAGAAGAAACAAAGATATGATCTGATTGGTTAGAAGACTTACCAACATCTAGTGTAATTGTTGTATCAGTTGTACCAGTAATCTTAACTGCGGTATTGTAAGCAGGATCTGCACCACTAATAGAAGTTGCTCTAGGATAGAAGTGATTTGTAGCGTGATTATCTTGACCACAAGTAAACTTAAATGCTCTTGTCTTAAGTTTTACTGCATTTCCTTTCTTTAGATAATGTTCGCCAATATCTACAGTCATCAACCCTGTGAATGGATCATAAGATCCACTTGTAGGAGTGTAAGTAACGATAGTAGATACCCCAACATTAACAGTAAATGAATCAAGTCCAGTAGTAACTACAGGCAACCACTTTTGATCTACTGGATCGGAACCTCTAGGATAACTCTTAACAGACTTCCTACCATCCATATAACATCTAAAATTAATAGAGTCTCTTTCAAATTGAACCCTATCTCCTGTTGTTAAATTATGACTACCATCTGTTGTAACTGTCATAATACCAACTAAAGCATTATAATTTGCAAAGTTGACTGTTTGACGTAATTCTCCATTCAATCCATGACGATTAGAGAATACAGTAACAATACCACTACTTGCTGTATATGCAGCGGTTGTTATTGAATAATTCTTAATAGTTGATACACCAACATTGATTGTAAGAGTGGTATCAGTTGTAGCTCCAATACCAACACTCTTATTACCGCCAATTGGATCATCGGGACGAGGATAAGCATGTTCCGACTCATGTGAATCTCTCGAACATGTCATCACAAGTGATGCTGTGTTAATTCCAACAGTATCAGTTGCTTTCTTCAGTCCTCCAGCAAGACCAACGAAAAATGTATGTGCAGTAGTGTTTGAAGATACGCCAACAAATACAGAGAAAGTATTAACTCCTACATTGTAGATTGGCAACCATTGATTAGCATATGGATCGGATGGACGAGGATATCCGTGAGGAGTTGTGTTTCCATCTTCTTCACACTTAAATGAGACTGATCCAGTACCAAAATTAACGTATTCGCCACTAAGGAACCCATGGCCTGCGATTGTAGGTTCTATTACTCCAGTAGAAGGAGTGTATATTGCGTCTGTAATCGTGTGTGAGGTTGGAGAAGTATATGAATGACCAGATCCAACTGTCATCACTAAGTCACCTGTGGCAGCGTTATAGGTAGCATCTGTTAATGGTCGTTCTTCTATCGTTGAAACACCAACTCTAACTTCAAAAGTATTAGTTGTAGTTGTAACAATTCCCAATTCTGTGTTATATGCTGGGTCTGTAGTACGAGGATATGCATGTTCCGTGCCATAATTATCCTTTGCACACTTAAATGTTAATCCACCCTGAGCAATTTCAACCTTTGTTGCAGGTGTGAGAAGTCCACCAGAAACTGCAGATTCAAATGTATGAGAGTAAACACCACCAGTAATTACTGCATCTGTACCAATTCCTTGGAAAACATGTCCATAATCACCACCAGAAATTACACCTTCAACTGCAACACCCTGATTTGGAACAAATGAGTGTATAAAGTTTCCAAGAGTTGTTACTCCAACTTGGGCTGTGAATATTGTACCAGCACAACTAACAATAGGAACGGATGTATTGTAGAAAGGATCTTGTGGTCTTGGATAAAAATGATTAGTTTGGAAAGCATCTTTAGCACATTTAAAGACAATAGAACCTTCCTTGAACTTAATACTATCTCCAGCAGTAAATCCATGATTCCTATCAAGAGAAACTGTAATAATACCGACGCCAGGGTTATAATCAGCAAATCTAATATTATATTTTACTTCAGTTGAAACACCAACTTGTACAGTGATTGTGGTATCACCTATGCCAGTAATAGGAACAGCAGTATCATAAACAGGATCACTAGATCTTGGATAGTACTTTGTAGCTGTCTGACCATCCATATCACACTTAAATCCAAGTGAAGATGGCTTGATCTTAATACTGGAACCTGATAATAGATCATGGTCACCAATAGTCATGGTCATCACACCAACAACAGGTGTGTATAATGCATCAGTAACATTGTAATTAACAATGGTACTCATACCAACAAATACTTCAAACGTATCAGTTGTTTTATTTGATATTGGAACCCACTTATCACTAATTGGATCAGTAGTTCTAGGATATGTGTGTGTAGAAGCATATCCATCCATTGAACACTTAAATCCAATAGAATTATCATTAATCTTTATTTGATCACCATTGGCGAAACCATGACTAGGTACAGTTATAGTCAGTATTCCAACAATAGCATTATAACGTGATGTCGTTATTGTATGAGATGTCGGGCCCGCTAATCCATGACTTGCCTTTGTGAGGACTAATGCACCAGTAGTTGCGTTATAATCAGCATTTGTTGGGGTAAGTGTACTTCCTCCAACAATATCAACACAATTGGTGATAGTTCTTGCTGGAACAAATGTATGAGAATATGCACCACCAGACTTAATTGTCTTTGCATCCGATCTTACATACTTGTGTTCGTAGTTACCACCACTAAATGTAGAATCTGCAGTAGCACCTACAAATTTGTGTCCAAAGTCTCCACCTGTTAATAGGGCACCTTCTGTAGAACGAATAAACTTGTGATTATATGCACCACCAGTAATAAGTGCATCGGATATTGCCTTGTCAAATGTATGAGTAAACTGATCCTTTACAGGCGCAAATCCAACATCGACAGTAACCGTGGTAGCAGCAGTACTGACAACAGGGATAGCAGTATCATATGCACTAGAACGACTCCTCGGATAATAGTGCTCTTGAGCTCCATTATCGATAGAACATGTAAAACCAAGACCAGTAAATACAACATCTTTACCTACCTTAAATCCATGAGCTGCAGAAGTTGTAACTGTCATAACACCAGTGGTGTTATCATATAAAGCACTCGCTATTCCAAGTGCAGGATCGTAATTACAAGTAAAGGAAATACCAGAAAGAATTACACAATCATCTTCAGTCAGATTATGATCTTTTCTAGTACTAATAGTTGCAATACCAGAAGCTTCATCATACTCTACATCACCAACTTGAACCGAAGGAGCACTAGTATATGTAACCGCAATACCTGTTATTTGAGCAAAGTCATCAGTTTCTAATCCATGACCTGTATATGCAATAAAAGAACCGACTCCAAGATGACCAGTGTGAATTCCACTGGTTGTCATTGCAGCACCAATATTAATTGTGAAACCATTAGATCCATCAACAGATCTGACACCATAATACTTTTGTGCATCGGATGGGAAAGTTATATCACCATCACTGGTACTAAATGCAATACCCGTTAATTTAACAACACTAGATGTTGTCAATCCATGTCCACTTCCAGAAGTAATCGTAGCAACACCCGATATATCATCATACCTTACGGATGATATAGCAACGGTATTTCCAGCCTGATAACCAAATGCAGTAACAGTTGTAATTCCGTTTGAAGGAGTTCCATTAATGTATGAAATGGTTCTGGGTTGATAATATCCTGATCCTGCATCTAAAATACTGAAACTAGTTACTATTCCAGCTTCTGCTCTGTTTACTACACCACCAGTAACATATTGATGTGCAAAAGTTGATACACCAACAAAAGCCTTAAATGTGTTTGTAGTTACACCAGGCAATACATCAAAACCGATTACATTCCTACCATCCATGATGGCAGTGTCAACACCAGCCCTGATTATTCCTCCACTAACATATTGCAATGGCATTGTAGCAATACCAGCATCTACTGAAACATTATTAGCGTCTTGAACAGCTATAATTGGATATGAATCTTCTCTCCAAGTATAAGTCGATATTCCATTATAGACTTGTACTTCTTTAATAAGTAAACTCTTACCCGCATTATCTCCAGTACCAATATAGTGACCACCACTTACTTGAACAGTAGCAATTCCAGTTACATAGTCAAATCCAAATACTGCTACATTCCTATTAGCAGAAACTGGAGTAAATGTAAATCCTGCACCTGTTATTCGGATTCTATCATCCTTGTCAAATCCATGAGATGCAGCACCAGTATTAAATGTACAAATACCAGCAATATGGTTATAATCTGCAGTACTAATAGCAACAGCACTACCTGCTGAAGTTCCAAGATGTGCAGTTATAATTCCACCATAACCTTGAGCTGATCTAATAGCAATCTCTGGAACTGATCTATATCCTTGTCCTTTACCTTCTACTGCAATGAACTCAAGAGTACCTGTTGAACCAACACCTACTCTAGCAGTAGCTTTTGTTGGTAAGTAATATCCAGAACCAGTTTGAAGTCCTACTTTATTAATTCTTCCTGCCCTTGGAACTCCACTTAAGAAGTTTATTTTGTTTGTAGCGTTATCTATAATTTCAAAGTCAAGTCCAGGCGTTTGTACAACATTATTAATCAGAATGAATGGATTATTGTTAATATCCACTCCAGTATTAACATTGTTATAAAGAGAGGTTACTATTCCATTATTCTCAGTTAACGTAAACTGTGTTCCACCAATACCCGTGAATTCTAATGATATATCATCTAAAATAGTATTTGTATCTGCCGTATCAAAAGGATCGAGTTTTCTAGAAAATAATCTTCCAGAGAATGAAGATCCAGTCTCAAGACCTACTGGGCCAGATTTACCATAAGGCGCATCAGTAAAGAAGATATTATCATCTACAATATTATAATCACCAGCGTATACTGAATAACCAAGACCAGCAGAACTATGACTAGTTGCTATAGTACCAAATGCACCTCTCTCCACCACAACCTGAGATTGTGTGGATTGATTAAACACAGGATAATATCCCAATCCAGCATTAAAAATTATAATGTCAGATATAGTTCCAACACCACTAATAACGGGATAAAATACACCCTCCGTTAAAGGATTCGATGTACCTTCGATTGTAATCTTTGGGGGGTCAGTCTTAGCGTATCCAGATCCACCAGATAAAACTTCTATATCGCTAACTCCATAAGTGGAGTTAAATGTTGGTCTCAGGAGGGCTCCCTGTCCAGGCGTAGTTCTTGGCATTGTTTATTCTACGTCCTTATATGATGTTAATGGAACTGCTACAATAAACTCTAGTAACACCAGTACTGTCCCTGATAATACTAAAGGTTAAAATATCATCATTAGCGGTTGAAGGCGGCGGATTACCACCAACCCACTTAATACCAGATGCAACAGAAGAACCATTGACTTTTACTGCATCACCATAAGTGTAACCAATACCAGAATTATTAATCATAGTAACAGTTGTAGCCTTACTGTTTTGTCCACTAACATTGGTAAATGCCCATGTAGTAACAGATGTTGTAAGTCCACCCAAAACAACCGATCCTTGGGAAACATCAACCGTTAATGTTCCTCCAATTGCAGTTAAACTATCACTGTAATTACCTACGACTTTCTCTGTTATATCTGCATTAAAGTTCACCTGATCTGTTAGAGTACTAGTACCACTTACTAGAACATCACCCTGTACATCTAATCTACAAGTTGGAGCAGTAGATCCTACACCACAATAAGCATTGTTATCTATGACAAATGATTTAGCATCTGTAACATCTTGATCAGATACTCGTAATCCATGTGCATTGCCTTTCGCAATTGCCCATATAGTAGGTCTCTGATTTGAATAAGAAGAAACTTCCAACTGTGAAGTTGGTAATGAAGTACCAATGCCGACCATACCGTCAGCCTTAATCCTCATCATTGTTGTTGCATATCCAATCTCAAGAGGACCATCAGTAATAGCGCCAGGTTGTTGGAGAGTTAACTTACCAATATCCGCATAACTACATGTCGTGACACCAGATGTATTGATGTTTATATCGTCTGCAACACTCTTTGCAATACCAGCAGCAATCGATGTAGTTGCAATACCGCAATTTGTAGAATACCCAGCGGTACTAGCATAAGAAACGAAACTTATAAGATTAGAACCGTCTCCAAATATCTCATATACTTCACTAAAATTACTATTAATCTTTATAGTTCCTGCCAATAGGGTATCACCCGTGCCGTCATTCGGAGCAGAACCAGTACTAATTCCCTGTTTAGACATTACTTAAAACGGTTTTTCTTTATTTATAGTTAATATGGAGGGTTATCATCGTGACTTGCCAATGTTGTGTCGGCCGTAGTCACTGAAGAGTTCATTCTGTTAGTATCATAATAGAAAGCATTGTCAACAGATTTTTGCGCTTCAGCTGATCTATCCTGAACAAATGTCACATCACCAATCTGTTTAACCTTGACTAATTCACTATTAATCCTAAGAATGTCACCCTTTGTTAAAGATCCAATTCCTGTAGAAACAGTAACACCTTGATCAGTGCCACTAAGAGAATTTTCCACTGTTACATTCAACTTCTTATTTTTGAGAGGAGTTTGAATGATATTATCAATCATAATCAAGGCATTCTTCGTTGGGTCTTGAACTTTTAGAAGATGTGTTCCAGTTCCTAAACCAATAAAGTCAAATGGTAATGATGTTGATAATCCAGCAACCCTGAACTTAAAGTCGTCAACCTTTTGGATGAATAATTCCTCAGGCATAACATCTGTACCTAGTTCAGTAGGTGACAAGAATATGTTGTCAGTTGGTGTTGATCCACCAATATATGTTCCTGCAATGGAGATAACGTTAGTGGAAGCATATCCTGTTCCTCCAGTAACAATACCAATAGCAGTAACATCTAAATTGCCATCTCTAGTTATATCAAATACTGCACCAGATCCCGTTCCATCATTTGTTGATGGAAGGTTACTATACATTGTTTGAATACCAGTTCTTGTACCAGTAACTTTGGTAACTGCAAAGGTAAGGTCATTTGCGGGAGTTGCACCACCCAAGTGTGTTCCAGCAATACTTACATTGTCTCCAACAAAATATCCAGAACCACCATTTTCCAATGTTACAGCAGTTGATATTGCAACACCAGTTGTCTGATTATAATCAAACTTAACTTGGAAATGAGCACCAGATCCTCTAGTAGAAATGCCAGGCAGACCACCATCAGGATTTCCAAATCCATACCATCTATAGACAACTATTGGATTTGAAGTAACAGCAACACCTGTTACAGGGCCTGGAATTTGCACATGATATCCATTTTCAAACATTGCACTACCACCAATACCCGAAGTTGAGGCAGCCATGATGATATCTTTTGTCCCTGTTGTGTGGGATGTAGTTCCAATACCAATCTTAGATCCACCTTGAGTATCAAGGAGAACTGCTTGACCAGTCTGGAAATCATGATTCTGAATACTTATAATATTGAGATTAAGATCAACAACATTACCATCGGAAGAATCATACTGTTTCTTAAAGGCAGGGACGCCGCCAGAACTTAATTGGAACTGTCTACTTCCAACCAACGTTCCAGTTCTGTCATGAGAACCATTAAATCCACTGGAGATATCATCTAAATTTAAGACCTTATTGGTCTTGTTCATAACAAAACTCTTAATCGGTCTGCCCTCTGGGAAGTAAATCCTCTGTACAGAACCATCAGGTAGAGGATCATCCTCAGTAACCATAGCGAAATTATCTCTCTTACCCAAATACATCTCATTATCAATATTCAAGATAAGATCGATCTTAATATCAGCTGGTTTGACCTTCATATTGGTCGATTTTGCAATACCAACAGATACCAAGTCTAATGTCTCTGCATCTTTCTTAGAATCACTTTCAACGATAAGATCTGAGAACTCTAAGAATCCAGATGGATGAACAATAGATTT
>Ga0208764_10001792_pt1 | contig 13747 bp, 10 predicted proteins | sample ETNtaG_18_FD_185762 | JGI IMG/M metagenome (GOLD analysis project Ga0208764, IMG submission 185762) | Marine microbial and viral communities from oxygen minimum zone, Eastern Pacific Ocean - ETNP201302SV91 (SPAdes) (version 2) | ecosystem: Environmental > Aquatic > Marine > Oceanic ... | reverse complement strand
GAACCAGAATTCATCCTGAATCTTGTTCACCTCGAATAGGGTCCCATTGAAATTTTCCTGAGGTCCGGAGTCGACTATCTGTCTCACGTATCCGAAGCTCCCCTCAGCGTCCCCGTCATACGTGCCATCAACTATGATTGATTCATGCAGGGTCTCGCCCCCACTTGACTCTAAGTGGACTATTGGCACTGTTCCATTTACATCTACATGGAATCCTTCATCCTCGATCTCGAAGGCGAATTCTCCTGACCCTGCCGCCTTGAAGAACTGGTCGACCCGCGTGTCGTCCTCCCACTTCTCCCTGATTTTGAACTCATCTAGTTCGAAGGTGAAGTAATCACTTGCCCCCATTAGCCTGATGGATGCATTGGCCTCGAGTTGGAGATTCTCGAGCCTCCTACTTCCATCTACGTCCCATGTTTCGAAGTAGAATACCTCTATGCTTCCGAATCCCCCTCCCGAACTCTCGTTGTCTCCTCCGGCAAAGGACATCCAGCCGTTGCCGTCAATCACGAACCTCTCAGTTAACTTGCCATCGGACCAAGATCTCAGGATGGACGCATGGCCCACATCCACATGGATGCTTAGTCCGTCCCCCCCTTGTTCTCCAGCATAACCATCCCTCAAGAGCATCGACCCGTTGCCGATCATCTCAAATTCCTGGCTTGTGAGCAATTGGCCATCATAAGTCTCATTCAACCACACCCTATTCAGATCAAGGTCAATTATGAGTCCGTTTGTGTCTTCGTCCATTGTATCGATATGCATGGAGCCGTTTCCAAGCTCGTTCGATTCCAGGGTGTTCCCAGTTCTTTTCTGCCAGCCCCTTCCTTCGAACTCTATTCCTTGCTCTTCATCCTCCAAACCCTCCATTGACCATGTTGTCTCACGTGTAATTTCGTGGTCTTCTACAGGTTGGTTCCAGTTTGTTATGGTGATTTCCCTAGAACATGATGCCTCCGTGCTGGATATGGATACGAAGACTGAGTCTCCGAAGCTGGGAGACGAGTCGAGGGTGATGTCGACCTCTCCTCCTGCGCTGATGAATGTGAAATTGGCGAGCAAGTCATTGCCATTGCTGTCTCTGTGAACTGCGTCAACGGTTAGCGCACTCGGTGATTCCCCGCTCTCGAAGTTGGGGTCGAAGGTAATCCTGTATCGATGTACAAAGTTGAGGTGCTGATCTGACTCTTCGGAGAATTGCGGGTCGTAGTCCCAATCCACCAGGACATGACAAGTGGCGGCGTTATCCGATTGAGCGTTCACCATTGAAGCCTGGGTGCTTAGCAAGAACAGACAAATTAACGCAATGGCGTTTCTTGTGCGCCTCATGTTCGACCCATTGTAGAATGACGTATCAATCAATTCCCGTTTCGATTGGGGCGGCTCCTAGAAGAGGGGCTCTTCGTAGTCGTCGTCTTCACCGGAGCGTTCCTTCCACAGGGACACTGGGACGTCGTCGTAAACATCGGAGTATGGGTCGACCTCCTTGCTCCGAAGTAATGCAGCAGCAGCCGCTGCCTTGGCGAACTCCTCTGCATTGGCCTTGAACTTCCAATAGTGTATCCTCCACTCCCTGCCATCCCAGAGAGTTGTTTCCTCTGACTCTGTCGTTAGGAGATCGTAATCCTGTAGTTGATAGAAAAGATTCCTGTCAGTGGGCTCTAGTGCATTGTCGATGATTCTGTTTGAGAAGCCGAAAAATCCCAATGCATGCTCTGCGATGGATTCGGCCACTACCACTTCCATGTCAGTGTCCACCTTACTTCTAATTGCAGAAGTCAATTGTGCTAGTGTCAGACCCATCGCATTGTCCCCCGGACACCTCTTCATGGAGGGGCGCCGTATTTCAACGGTCTCACGATTGACGTCAATATTGGCTAATTGTTGACTGCGAAGCGATTATTCTGAGGAGTTGCCACGGGAGTGCATGGAAGAAGCGGGAGAGGGTAATTTCCTCGGTCTCGAGGAACAGTCAGTTGGCCCTTGGGACGTTGTTATTATGCCGATTCCATACGAGATGACGACTAGTTGGGTGGAGGGTACTGAGAGGGGCCCAAAGGCGTGCATAGAGGCTAGTTCGCAAGTTGAGCTGTATGACCCGATTCTACCCCTGGACTTGCCTTGTGGCATGTCATTTCACACGGCGGAAGAGTGGTCCTCTGATGCTGGTACCCTGAAGGGGCAACTGGAGTCGATCAGGGAATACGTTCAACCCCGGATTGGAGGCTCCTTCCCATTGATTCTTGGAGGTGAGCATGGCATTCTCCCACCTATTGTCGAAGCGATCTCTACTCATCCACTACTGGAGGGTGATCTCGGAGGGCTAACTATCGTCCAGATTGATGCGCATGCCGATCTCAGGGACGAGCTCAATGGGGAGCGGTACTCCCACGGTACCGCCCTAAGGAGATCTTTGGATCTGGGGGTTGGCAAGGTGATTCAGATAGGAACCAGGGCACTCTCGAGAGAGGAGGCGGAGTTTTCCGAGAGTGACCAAAGAGTAGAGACTTGGTTTGCTCGCGACTTCATGGGCGTCTGCGATGGAGAGGCCGGTTGGTCGAGGCTCACAGAGAGGCTTGGGCTAATCGAGGGGGCGATATGGATTACTTTCGATGTAGACGGCTTGGACGGATCATTGGTTCCAGCCACAGGGACTCCTGTTCCCGGGGGAATCTCCCATTGGGCGGCGGTGGAAATAATCGAGAGGGTTTTCTCTGCCCCCAATTCTGTTGTCATTGGGGCCGATGTTAACGAGATAGTTCCTGGAAAGGACAGTCCCCTGACCGAGTTCAACGCAGCGTTGATTGCAACCAAGGTGGTTGCCTGTCACATCGCTAATTTGACGAGCGGAAAGGGAGAATAATTGTAGGTGATAGCCCCGACAGCGGCGCATGCGCCGCTGGTCAGCGATCGTCCTCGCATCCCTGATGCTCACTGTAACGGTTACGCCGGCTGCATCGGCACAGGTAGGTCAACCGGACATAATTCAGGAGCATTGGTACCACTCCTATGCATCATTAACACTAGATGTCAATGAATGGGCTGATGAGTATCCAGAAATCGTCAATCTACTCGTAGTGGGTCAAACGGAATTGGGAAGGAATCTCTGGATGCTGCAGATCTCTGATTGGGACCTGGAAAACAAGCCAGATGGATCGCCCAAAGAAGTGGTGTACATCGACGGTGGACATCATGGCAATGAGCATCTGGGTACCGAACTTGCCTTCCTCGTTGCAGAGTATTACATCGAGGGTTGGGCTAATGGGGAGCAAGAGGTACTCGATGTATTGGCTACTACTGAATTACACATCCTCATCATGCTAAATGCGGACGGTAATGACCAAGATACGAGATGGAATATCAACCAAGTAGACCTGAATAGGAACTACGAACACTACTGGAACACATGCGATTCGACCCAACCCGGAAGTTCTGCATTTAGTGAATCAGAGACTCTCGCTAATTCGATCTACATGAACGAGGTAGTGCCTCATGCCGACCTGTATATCACCATGCACACAGGAGTCTGGATCATGCTCTATCCATGGGGCAAATGGCCGGAACAGCCGTCAGACTGGGAATTGTTCCATTTCATCCGGGATGATGTCCATACCAACATTTCCGACATCCCGATTAGGAATGCAAACCAAGGCCTCTACCCAAACTGTGGGACCAGCCGTGATTACGGCTACGGGGTGATGGGTTACCCAACTTTCACCTTCGAGACCGATGATGAGCAATTCCTACTGGGAACTGTGGAGGCCCTATCTGACAGATTGGGAGAGGAGCTCGATGTGATGCGCTATCTCATCCAGAATGTCTGGTACTGGAGGGCCCGCCTTGTTGTCGATTACCTAGAGGTGGAAGACGGGAAGGTGCATCTGAGTGTTTCGAACCTAGGACACGCGAGCACATCTAATGCGACCCTAGCATATTTCTCCGAAGATTCCGACGAAATATGGTTTCCTTGGAGGGCAGGTCCTGGAAACTCACCTTGCATTGAGGATGTTGTGGATCCTTCGATGGGGATAGATAGTTTCGTGGAGGGCACTGGGTACAATTTCTCATCGCCTGGATGTGGTTTCGGAGTGAATGCAACAAATAATACTGAGGTGATCCTTGATTTCAGTCATGCACCAATCTCAAACGAAGAGGGCGGGTTCACCCTTATCTATCAAAAAAGAGTGATAGACGCATCTACTTGGGTTTCGGAGAATGTAAACAATAGTGTGGTGGGGAAGAAGACTGGCGGCTCGAGTCTGCTTCCTGCTCCTTCTATGCTACTTGTTTTCGTCGCCTTCGCTCTAGCGGCGATAAATGGAAGAAATAGTAGATTTGAAAATTAATTTGCCTAACCATAGTGCTAATTCTTACTCTAAATTGACAGTTTGAGATAGAATTGTTTGTAAGCTAGTCACTAATCGGATAGTTAGGGCTATTTATGGAGATAAGCAACAATGAATTTATTGGATTGGGAAAGCAGCTGATTTTACCTATTTTCAAGGGTGTGGAAAAGGCGCCGAACAACTCTCTTACAGGAGTTTCCAGAGTGCAAAGAGGACTAGTCAGAGACGCATTGAGTTCAGGTGGTTTCGACGGGAAGAAGGGCAAGAGAATGTCATTGTGGACACCTGACTGTAACATCGTACTTGTCGGGATGGGGGACAAGGATACTTTAGATCACAAGGTCGCTCGTGATACTGGAGCGAAGGTTATCGCCTCCTTGTCAAAGAAGAAGGGAGTTGATGTCACAGTGAGATTCACCTCGGGATGGACAGGTGAGAGGATGTTGGACTTCGCTGAAGGGATGATGCTTCGAGACTATGAGTTCCTCGAGCATCAAGAAGTTCCAGATGATCACATAGACGAGGAATGGAGTGTTGACTTCCAAGCCAGCTCTAGGTACCAGAACCTGCTCTCTGAGAAACTCAAAGACGTTCACTCAGTTGTAGGGGGGGTGCATCTGGCACGCAATCTAGGGAACGAGCCAGCTAACGTGCTCTATCCGATGGAGTATGCCAATAGGGCACTTGAGTGGGGTAAAGGGAAGGACAATGTCCTGGTCGAAGTGTACGACTGGGAGAAACTGCAGGAGCTGGGGATGGGTGGCCTGATCAATGTCGGAAAGGGGAGTGACAGGAAGCCATGCATGGTCCTTTTCACGCTGAACCCAGATGCTGACCCAAGTGTCCGGAGACCATGCATAGTCGGAAAGGGAATTACCTTCGACACAGGTGGCATCTCAATAAAGCCGACTAGCGGAATGTGGGACATGAAGTACGATATGTGCGGCGCTGCCACGGTCTTCGGCCTGATGGAGGCATTGCATTCCACTGGCTACAAAAGGAGGGTAAACGGTATTGCCTGCCTCGCGGAAAATATGCCGGGTTCTGGCGCTTACCGACCGGGAGATGTGTTCAAGACATACTCTGGTAAAACCGTGGAGGTTTTCAGTACAGACGCCGAAGGAAGGAACGTACTTTCCGATGGATTGTGGAAGGCAGGGGAGTTTGACCCCGAGTACATCGTGGACCTTGCGACTCTGACTGGAGCAGTTGTGGTGGCCCTTGGAAACCAGATATCCGGCATGTGGTCGAATGACGACTCCTTGGCTGGTAATGTAAAGAGTGCTGCCGAGAGGAGTGGCGAGTCTGTCTGGAGGATGCCCCTCAATGACCAATTTCGCAAGTACATGACAAACTCCGCTTTTGCCGACATCAGGAATGGCTCCATAGGTGGGCGGGCGGGCTCATCGAACACTGCTGCGGCCTTCCTGGAGTTCTTTGTGCCCAACAGGGGATTCGAGAAGGATGGGGACAAGATTCCCTGGGTCCACTTGGACATCGCAGGTTCTGCATGGGGTCCTGGATCTAAGGCAAGCTCCGAGAGTGTCAATCCACTATTCCAATTCGGGGTTTCCGGAGTGCACGTAAGGACACTTCACCGACTAATCAGCCAAGATTGATCTATTCGTTCTCTTCATCGGAGTCGACAACTTCGAAGTCCGCCTCTACAACTTCTTCATCACCATCTGAATCCTGCTCTGACATTTCTGCTGCTGCGGCTTCGTAAAGCTTGCTTGATACTCCGTGCAACGCCTCCTCTACCTCGGCCATCTTGGCCTGTACAGCAGCTTCATCCAAGTCATCGACGCTGATGGTTTGGTCGTCCTTGGTTATCAGAGAGCGAAGTTCCTCGAGCTTGGCATCGATGGGCTCAGAATCGAGATCTGAAAGTTTCTCCCCAGCCTCCTTCAGCATCCTTGTGGCTTGGTAAACCATGCTATCGGCAGAATTGATCAGAGTCACGGCAGCCTTCCTGCGCTTGTCCTCTGATGCGAACTCCTCTGCCTCGGCTATCTTTGCACTGATGTCGTCCTCGGAGAGTGATGTCTGACTCTCTATCTTGATGGATTGCTCGGTACCCGTTCCTAGGTCCTTGGCTGACACATTGACTATTCCATTGGCATCAATGTCGAATGTGACCTCGATCTGAGGCATGCCCCTAGGAGCAGGTGGTATCCCCATCAGGTGGAACCTCCCAAGGGTCACATTGTCCTTGGAGAACTCTCTCTCCCCCTGGAGTACGTGGACCTCGACTGCGGGTTGGTTGTCCGCGGCTGTGGAGAAAGTCTCTGACCTCCTCGAGGGGATCGTTGTGTTTCTCTCAATCATAGTGGTCATAATTCCCCCGAGTGTCTCAATGCCTAGTGTCAGAGGAGTTACGTCAAGGAGGAGTACATCGGTTACGCCCTCGTCTCCCGTGATTATTCCCGCTTGCAGAACAGCGCCCACGGCCACTGCCTCATCGGGATTGATTCCCTTGAATGGAGGCTTCCCCACTTCCTTCTCGATTGCAGCCTGAACAGCTGGAACTCTAGTTGAGCCACCCACAAGGATGACCTTGTCTACATCGCCCTTCTTCACTCCAGCATCCTTCATAGAACGTCTTGTCGGACCCATGGTCCTCTCGATTAAGTCGGAGATTAGTTCCTCGAACTTGGCTCTTGAAAGTGAGATATCCAAATGCTCTGGCTGCTTCTCCTCGTTCATCGTGATGAAGGGGAGGTTCACCTGAGTTGAGTTAGTTCCCGAAAGCTCGATCTTTGCTTTCTCAGCACCCTCGCGAAGCCTACTCATTGCCTGATTGTCATCCGAGAGATCTATCCCAGATGACTTCTTGAACTCTGAAACCAGCCAGTCGATTACCACTTCATCGAAGTCGTCTCCTCCGAGGCGGTTGTCCCCACTGGTGGCCTTGACCTCTATCTGCGGTTGCCCGTCTACCTGGTAAATCTCAAGAACGGAGACATCGAATGTCCCACCTCCCAGGTCATAGACGAGGATTGTCTGATCATCGTCCTTGTCGACGCCGTATGCCAGGGCCGCAGCAGTCGGCTCATTGATTATCCTCAGGACCTCTAATCCTGCTATCCTTCCTGCATCCTTCGTTGCCTGGCGTTGTGCGTCCGTGAAATATGCGGGACAGGTGATTACGGCTTCATTGACCTCCCTGCCTAGGTAATCCTCGGCATCGGACTTCAGCTTCTGTAGGATGAAAGCGGATATCTCCTGTGGAGTGTAATTCTCATCGTCTATCTTCTTCTTCCATTTGGTTCCCATTTCCCTCTTCACGGACAATATCGTCCTGTCGGAGTTCGTCACTGCTTGCCTCTTTGCTGTAATTCCCACTAGCCTCTCGCCGCCCTTGGAGAAGGCGACTACGCTGGGAGTTGTTCTCGATCCCTCGGAGTTGGGTATTACAACTGGTTTCCCCCCTTCCAATGTGGCCACACAGCTGTTAGTAGTTCCAAGGTCAATTCCAATTACTGGTCCGCTCATATTTTCACTCATCCTCATTGAATTGGCTCAAGCCAAATCGAAAGTTACGTCTAGAATGCCATTATTGAGGCTCCACTCGGACACAGATATTGCCGATCTTGGCAGGTTCATCCTCTTGAATGGTCTTGGTTGGGTCGTCCTCATCAATTGTAGGACCATCCCTCCGTCAGTGAGGCTAAGTTCTATCTTGTCCTCCTCCAAATCAGTCAGATTGGAGACGTCCAGAGTAACAAACATGGAGTCTCCGTCGACATAAGTGTCCTCGATCGGAATCTCCAATTCTTCGGACTCTTCTGCCTCGTTTACCTCAACTTTGGCCTCCTCCTGATTGGATTTGACCTCGACATTGATGCCCATATTCCTGAATAGCTCGGCGATTCCCTCTGTTCCATTCAGCATGGTCTCCATTTGCTTTCGGAAAATTTCCGGATCCCCCTGGAAATTCATCTTGACATCGCTTCTAGCCATTTTCTCGGCATCTATCCCCATGCTTTCGAATTGATCCCTTATTCTAGACATCATCTTCTCTAGTTCAGACTTGTCAATTGGCATTCCCATCTGACTGAACATATTGGCCATTTGCTCAAGCATATGGTCTTCCCACTCGTCACTGCCTATATCGCTCATATTACCACTACTCAACTTGGGGTTGTATAGTGGGACTAGTGAGTCATATATGAATCTACGGTTGGCAAAAGTATGTTTGTCGGTCATAAACGGTAAATTCGGTGATGGAGGACTTCAAAGCGAAGGCTATTGTCCGCGGCAACATGGTCCAGCCTGAGCACGACATTGCGCTGCAGGACACGGATCGATTGCAGGGCCGGGCCGCATTGGTAAACAACGTGAAGGCGGCAGTGGCACTTGCAGGCGCGGTCCGCTCTACCCTTGGGCCCAGAGGGCTGGACAAGATGCTGGTGGACTCTGATGGTTCTAGTCTGGTGACTAATGACGGAGTCACAGTCCTGGAAACCGCACAAATTGAACATCCTACTGCCCGTCTACTGATTGCCGCATCATCTTCTCAGGACAAGGTTGCTAGGGATGGGACCACCACAACAGTGGTCCTGACTGCTGAACTTCTGCAGAATGCACTTGAGATGGTAAGGAGCGGGATACACCCATCAGTGGTCATCAACGGCTACAATATTGCCCAGAAAGAGTGCCTCAGGGAATTGGACTCACTATCCAGGGACCCCTCTTCTAAGAGTGAGTTGGAATCTGTTGTCTCAACTTCGCTGGCTGGAAAAATCGGGGACTCCCTAGGCGAGCACCTAACTGCGCTGGCGATAAGGGCGGCTGAGGTTATCTCGAAAGAGGATGGGGGTGACGATCTGGAAAGGCTGCGAGTGAAGAGGCTCCAAGTTAGTGGGGGCTCTTCTTCCGACAGCGAGCTAGTAAGTGGTTTGGTAATTGCCAAGACCAGGCTCGATCAATCCACCCCCAATTCCCGCAATGGAGGGAGGGTTGCCATAATTGATGGTGGACTCGAGAACCCGAAGCTCGAGATAGATGCCGAAATAGAGGTCAGGAGTGCCGGGGTCCTCCAGGGCTTCCACAAGAGAACGATGGAGAACCTGCAGGAGCAAGTGAGTCACCTTCTTTCCCTTGGAGTTGACTTGCTGATAGTTAGAGATGGGGTCGCTGATGAGGCGATTTCCATGTTAAGAGAGGCTGGCATCACAGCATACAGGAGGTTCGAAAGAAATGATCTGGAGATGATCTCCCGGCTTACGGGGTCTAATATTGTCAGAGGTATTGGGCGGTTGAGAGGAGACGACGTTGGCACCTATGAGAATAGGTCGGAAAACGTCACAGCAGGAGTCTCCCACACAGCAATAGAGGGGTCGAAAGGCGGTGCAATGACGGTTATTATCAGGGGATCTTCCCCTCAGATTAGGGAAGAGTGCGAAAGGGCGTTTGATGATGCCATTGGAGTCGCCTTCAGATTGACCAGGGATTCGAGGATGCTTCCTGGCGGAGGTGCCTCTCAGACTCACCTTGCTAGACACCTGAGGACATTCGCACCCGCCAACAAGGGAAGGGAGCAGATCGCAATTGAGGGGTATGCGGCAGCTCTCGAGGTGATACCAAGATCTCTGGCAGAAAATGCTGGACTTAGCCCGATTGATGAAGTTCTGGAGTTGTCTGCATCACAGGCATCTGATCCTGATAACGGGAGCTGGATTGGATTGAATGCATGGACTGGTGAGAAGGCCAGAATGGACAAGCTCGGCATTCTTGACCCGTTGTTCGTTGTTTCCAATTCAATCTCAGGGGCCACCGAAGCCGCGATTAGCGTCCTCAGAATAAATGACGTCCTCTGGGCGAAACAGGACCCCCTCACTCCCGACTGGAAGGAAGGAGAAGATCAGGAAGATTGAGTGGCCCTCATCATCTCCAGCATCTCGTCAACCATTTTGACCAAGTCATACTCGGGCTCCCAGCCCCACTCATCCCGAGCAGTTGAGTCGTCTACGTCGTCTGGCCATGAGTCAGCGTACTCCTGACGGACGTCTGGAGCAAAGTCACAAGTGAAGCCGGGAACCCTCTCTGAGATTGCATCGGCCAGTTCCCCTGCAGTGAACGACATTCCTCCTAGATTGTAGCCCGCTCTAGAGGGTCCGAGATTCTCAATGGGGGCCTCCATCAGGGATATTGTTCCCCTAATGGCATCATCCATGTACATCATTGGCAGCTTGGTATCCTCACGAACGAAGCATTCGTAGTGTCCGTCCTCAATTGCCGAACGGAATATGTCAACGGCGTAGTCCGTTGTCCCTCCTCCCGCTGGTGCCTTCCACGACACCAACCCAGGATATCTTATCCCCCTCACATCGACGCCATATTGCTTCCAGTAGTTCATCGCCAGAATCTCCCCCGTGACCTTGGTTTTCCCATACATAGTTGTGGGATTGAGGGGCGTTACCTGAGGTGCGATCCTTGGCGAATCAGGGCCAAAGACCGCGATTGATGAGGGGGCATAGACCCTGAGGCCAAAGTCCCTGGCTGCTTCCAAGACGCAAACTGTTCCACCGACGTTGACCCTGTGGCATAGCTCGGGGTCAGACTCCCCCGTTGCTGACAATATTGCCGCTAGGTGGTATATTGTGCCAATTCCCTCCTCCTCAATTGTCGATTCCATTGAGTCACCATCTAGGACGCTGAGGGGTCTGTAAGGGCCGTCCAATATGGGAGAATCTTGCTCTGGTTCTCGGATGTCCGAGGCGACTACGTTGTCCCTCCCATACCTGCTCCTCAATTCGCAGACAAGGTCAGCCCCTATCTGCCCTGAAGCCCCAGTCACCAGAATACGCTCCCCGGGAGGTCCGTCCATGTCTCAACGCACCACTGGCGATACTTGGTCATTGATACTGTGGAAATCACTGTTTCATGGCCAATGTTGATAGGGGAGGCTCAACGGCTTCAGACCCCGTTGATTAGATGAAGTATGTCGTCGTCACCGGTGGAGTCCTATCTGGACTAGGCAAGGGAATCACTGCATCGAGCATCGGCGTTCTACTGAAATCCGCTGGACTGAGGCTAACTTCGGTCAAGATTGATCCCTATCTGAACAGTGATGCAGGGACAATGTCGCCCTTCGAACACGGGGAGGTCTTCGTCTTGGATGATGGGGGAGAAGTCGATCTCGATCTTGGTAACTACGAGAGGTTCCTGGATGTTGCCTTGACGCGTGACAACAACATCACCACCGGCAAGGTGTACGCGGAAGTTATCGAAAGGGAGCGCAGGGGAGACTACCTAGGAAAGACGGTCCAAGTCGTTCCCCACATCACCAATGAGATTCAGGATTGGATAGAGAGAGTGGCTCATGTCCCAGCCGATGGGAGCGATGAAGTCCCGGATGCCTGTGTAATCGAGCTTGGAGGGACCGTTGGCGACATAGAAAGCGCTCCCTTCATCGAGGCGCTTCGCCAGTTCCAGTTCAGGGTCGGCCAGGAAAACGTGTGCTTCGTGCATGTCAGCCTGGTCCCAGTTATGGGGCCCGTGGGTGAGCAGAAGACCAAGCCGACTCAGCACACGGTGAAGGAGCTCAGGGGGCTCGGCATCATTCCAGACATCCTCGTCTGTCGCTCGGAGAACCCTCTAGAAGAGGAAACGCGTGCGAAACTTGCAGCATTCTGCCACGTTGGTACTGAGGCGGTAGTGTCCGCTCACGACGTGTCAAATCTGTACCAGATTCCAATCTCCCTGTATGAGCAGTCTGTCCTGAAGAAGGTCTCTAGCCATCTTGGCTTCGAAGTTCCGGATTCCCTCCCCATGCTAGACGAATGGAGGGCCATGGCAGACAAGGTCGACAAGCTGGAGGAGGAGGTCAATATCGCGATGGTGGGGAAGTACACTGGACTGTCCGACTCATACCTCTCTGTCATCAAGGCCCTGCAGCACAGCGCCTTCGCCGTGGACAGGAAGCTCGTAATCGACTGGATAGAGTCTACCGACCTGGACCCCAACGATGTCACTGAGAATCACGATGAGGCGTGGGGGCTGCTTCGCGCTGCAGACGGAATCCTTGTTCCAGGGGGGTTTGGCAGCCGTGGGGTCGAGGGGAAGATAGCGGCAGCGAACTACGCCCGAACGAACAACGTACCTTACCTGGGCGTCTGCCTCGGACTACAGATCGCAACCATAGAGTTCTGCCGTAATGTGCTCGGCCTTGAGGGGGCCAACTCAACTGAGTTCGACGAGGACACACCTAATCCAGCCGTCGTATTCATGCCCGAGATATCCAAGACCCACATGGGCGGAACCATGCGTCTTGGGACCAAGCCTACTCCGTTCCTAGTGGACGACTGCAAGATGAGGCGCTTGTATGGAGGTTCCAAGCACGTCGACGAGAGGCATCGTCATCGGTACGAGGTGAATCCCGAGTTGATAGAACGGATCGAGGGCGCGGGCCTCAAGTACGTAGGAAAGGACGAGACCGGTCAGCGCTGCGAAATCATGGAGCTCGATAGTCACCCTTACTTCGTCGGCACTCAGTACCACCCCGAATTCAAATCCCGTCCCTACCGCCCCAGCCCCCCATTCCTAGGACTGCTGATGGCTGCTACCGGGCAAGAAATATGATATCCCGCGGACCTCGGATAACTTCGTGGATTCCGAAGTATTCCTGCTACTGATGCTGGTTGGAGTGTTCGCAGGATTTGTCGATAGTGCAGTCGGAGGGGGCGGACTTCTTCGCCTCCCTGCGATGCTGAGCGCGGGTTTGCCGCCACACGTTGCCCTGGGGACGAACAAATTTGCATCGGCGGCAGCAGCAGCAATAGCGAGTGCGAAGTATCTCCAAAGCGGAATCGTTCCGAGAAAGGCGGCCTCTATTGGGTGGCTATTGATGGTCCTTTTTTCTGTAATCGGAGCCAGTGTCGTGCTTTCGATTAGCGCTGATGCGGTACTTGGAATTGTGATCATTGTCCTCTCGGCGTTGTTTCTCTATGTCTTGTTCAATCCCCAATTTGGAAGGGAGGAGGAGATTGATGAGGACAGAGTAATTCCGGTTACCGTGGGCATGGGCGCTGGATTGGGATTCTATGAGGGGTTTCTCGGACCTGGGACTGGTAGCATGCTGATGGCTGGTTACATCAAAGGTGCGGGCTTTGGGATGGATAGGGCGGCTGCCACTGGGAGGATCCTGAATTTTGGAGGAAACATTGGCTCTTTTGCGGTCTTTGCGATGGCTGCATCTGTCAACTATGAAGTTGCAGTCCCGTTTGCTTTGGCAAATATGATCGGGGGTTTCCTAGCACCTGGGTATGTTCTGAAATATGGCTACTCCATGCTTCGACCGATGTTCTTGATTATGGCCGCGATAATGATCTCAGCACAAGTTGTGAGTTATGTCGGCTAACTCATTGGGTAGCGAATGGTTCACTTTCTACTTC
>Ga0208764_10001789_pt1 | contig 13759 bp, 11 predicted proteins | sample ETNtaG_18_FD_185762 | JGI IMG/M metagenome (GOLD analysis project Ga0208764, IMG submission 185762) | Marine microbial and viral communities from oxygen minimum zone, Eastern Pacific Ocean - ETNP201302SV91 (SPAdes) (version 2) | ecosystem: Environmental > Aquatic > Marine > Oceanic ... | reverse complement strand
TTTTATAAATAGAACTTTTTTATTTACTTCCATAAATCAAATATACTTTATAGGATTTCTTTTATAAAGCTTAAGATACAGCTCTAATTCCACTTTTTGCATAAATGGAATTCTTTTTAATTTCATCTGAAATTAAAAATGCAAGTTCTAGAGCTTGATTAGCATTTAATCTTGGATCGCAGTGCGTACGATATCTGCTAGATAAATCTTTATCAGAAATTTTTTGTGTACCACCAGTACATTCTGTAACATTTTGTCCTGTCATTTCGATATGCAAACCACCCGCGTAAGATCCTTCGCTTTGATGAACAGCAAAAACATTTTTTACTTCTTTTAAAACACTTTCAAATGGTCTTGTTTTAAATCCAGTTGTAGATTTAATAGTATTTCCATGCATTGGGTCACATGACCAAATAACATTTAAGCCTTCTTTTTTAATAGTCTTTATTAATTTTGGCAAAAATTTTTCAACATTGTTATGACCAAATCTTGAAATTAAAGTTATTTTACCTTTTTCATTAGTTGGGTTTAGCATATTACAAATCTTAATAATTTCATCTGGTTTAGAAGTTGGGCCACATTTTATTCCTATTGGATTTTCTATTCCTCTACAAAATTCAACATGACCACCATCTATTTGTCTAGTCCTGTCCCCTATCCAAACAAAGTGGGCTGAAGTATCGTGATGTTCTCCAGTAGTAGAGTCTACTCTTGTCATGCTTTCTTCAAAAGGAAGTAAGAGAGCTTCATGAGAGGTCCAAAAATTTACAGTTTTTAATCTTCTGTTAAAATCTGAATTTATACCGCACGCATCCATAAATGCTAAAGCATCAGCAATTTTGTCTTCTAATTCTTTAAATTTTTTAGCCTGAGGGCTTTTTTTTATATAGCCTAAGTTCCAAAGATGAACTTTTTTTAAGTCAGCAAAGCCACCATGACAAAAAGCTCTTATTAAATTTAAAGTAGATGCAGCTTGTGAGTATGCCTTGAATAATCTTTTTGGGTCAGGTCTTCTTGCTTTTGTTGTAAATTCTATACCATTAATATTATCACCTAAATAACTTGGTAATTCTGTATTCCCTTGTTTTTCAGTAGGAGCACTTCTTGGTTTAGAAAACTGTCCAGCAATTCTTCCAATTTTAACAACTGGTAAAGATGCCGAATAAGTCAAAACCAAAGACATTTGCAACATAACTTTAAAATAATCTCTTATGTTGTCTGGATTAAACTCAGCAAAACTTTCCGCACAATCTCCTCCTTGCAACAAAAAAGCTTTTCCATCAACAACTTCTGCAAGCTGTTGTTTTAAATGAGTAGTTTCACCAGCAAAGACTAGAGGAGGAAAGTTTCTTATTTTATTAAGAACCATGTTTAATTCTTTTTCATCCTCATAAGTAGGAATGTGCTTTACTGGATAATTTCTCCAACTATTTGTTTTCCATTTCTTCATATTCAACCTAAGAGTGTTTTACCAAAGTTTGGTATTTATTCAACAGTAACTGATTTAGCAAGATTTCGTGGTTTATCTATGTCGCAATTCTTCAATAAAGCTACATGATATGCCAAAAACTGTAGTGGTATTGTTAAAAGAAAAGAGTTTATTGTTGAATTAGTTTTTGGAATTTGAAATTTAAATCTAATATTTTCGCTCATTGTTTCTGAAGTGTCATCAGTAATCATTAAAACTTTACCACCTCTTGCTATCACCTCTTGCATATTGGAAATAGTTTTTTCAAAAAACCTATCTTTTGGTGCCAAAACTACCACAGGAATTCCATCTTCAATAAGAGCAAGCGGTCCGTGTTTCATTTCTCCTGCTGCATACCCTTCTGCATGAATGTAGGATAGCTCTTTAAGTTTAAGAGCTCCTTCCATTGCTATAGGATAAGAATAACCTCTACCCAAGTACATCGTTCCTTTTGCATTAATAAAATCTCTAGCTACTACTTGAATATCTTTTTGTTTGCTTAAAGTTTCTTCAATTAAATCTGGTATTTTTCTCAAATCTAAAATTAATTTTGTATATTCATTTAAACTTAGATCGCCTCTTTCTTTAGAGATTTTTAAAGTTAACAAATAAAGAACCATCAGTTGTCCAATAAATGCTTTTGTAGAGGCAACTCCTATTTCAGGGCCCGCGTGAATCGGTAAAACAAAGTCTGCTGATCTTGCTATAGAGCTTTCTACAACATTTACTATACCGCAAGTTTTTACTTTATTTTTTTTACATTTTTCTAAAGCAGCATATGTATCGGCAGTTTCGCCTGATTGAGAAACAAAAATATATAAATCATTTGGATTTAATTTTACTTTTCTATATCTAAATTCTGACGCAATATCCGCTTCAACATCTATTGTAGTAAACTCTTCAATCCAATATTTAGTCATTAAACAAGAATGATAAGCTGTACCGCAGGCTATCAAACGAATTTTATTAATTTTTTTTGGTTCTATTGGTAAATTATAAATATTTATTTCGTTTCGAGATTTATCTAAATATTCATTAAGACATTTTTTTGTTGTAGCTGACTGTTCATTAATTTCTTTTGACATAAAATCTTTATAGTCGCCTTTATCAACAATATTATCTTCACTAGATAATTCAAAAATTTCTTTATTTATTTTTTTTTTACCAGAATTATAAAATTCAACTTTTTCTTTATAGAGTATACAAAAATCTCCATCATCAAGGTAAGAAATTTTATTTGTCATTGATTTAAGTGCGTATGAATCAGATCCTATAAAATTTTCATTATGACCATAACCAACTGCTAATGGACTTCCTCTTCTTGCTCCAACTACTAAATTATTAAAATCTTTAAAAATAATTCCTAAAGCAAAACTTCCTTCTAATTTTTCTAATGTTTTGTGAATACAATTTATTAAATCTTCGCTTTTTAAAAAATCTGTTAACATAACTGTTATTACTTCAGTGTCTGTCTGAGATTTAAATAAATAACCTTTTTGTTCATACTCTTTTCTTAATTTATCAGAATTTTCTATAATTCCATTATGAACAACTGAAACTACTTCTGATGAATGAGGATGTGCATTAACTTGATTTGGAATTCCATGTGTTGCCCAGCGAACATGACCAATTCCAAGATCCCCACTAGACGGATTTTGAAAAAGAATTTTTTCTAAATTATCTACCCTTCCAGAACATTTTTGTTCATTAATTTGGCCATTGCTTATTGTTGATATGCCAGCAGAGTCATATCCACGATACTCAAGTTTTTTTAAAGCGCCTATGATACTTGCTGATACAGATTTATTACTAACTATTCCAACTATGCCACACATTATTTATTCCTTTTATAATTTTTTACTTCAATTTGCTCCGCTCTAGTTAAAGCTAAAGATTTTTTATTTACATTTTTTGTTATTACTGAACCAGCTCCAACAATACTATTTTCGTTAATTGTAATTGGAGCAACTAATGAAGAATTTGAACCAATAAAAACTTTATCTTTAATTTTTGTTTTATTTTTTTTCTTACCATCATAATTACAAGTAATGGTTCCTGCGCCAACATTAACTTTTGACCCTAATATAGAATCTCCAATGTAAGACAAATGATTAACTTTAGAATCTTTTCCAACTGTGCTTTTTTTGACTTCAACGAAATTTCCTATTCTTGATCCAGATTTTAAAACAGTACCAGGTCTCAATCTTGCATAAGGTCCTATGTTTACATTATTTTCTACTTTAACTTTTTCTAAATGTGAAAATGAAAAAATTTTTACATTATTTTGAATTTTTACCTTTTCTCCGATTACAACATAAGGATCGATTATTACATTTTTTCCTATTTTTGTGTCTTTAGAAAAATACACTGTTTCAGGAGCCATCATCTTTACTCCTTTTTTTAAGAATTTTTTTCTTAAATTATCTTGTAAATTCATTTGTTTCATTTAATAAGATTTCTTATAGTTAAGTAATAATGTTCTTTAAGTCACAAATTATTTCTTATTAATACTTTTAAAATGAGTCAAAAATTTACAATAATATTCGATCTTGACGGAACTTTGGTAGATACAGCGCCTGATTTAATGAATGCACACAATTATGTAATGAAAAAGTTTGGTTTTGAAACTAAAACATCAGAAGATATTAAAAATTTAGTTGGCAAGGGAGCAAAATCATTAATTGGAAGGTCGGTATGGGGACAGGCAAGAAAGGAACTTGGCAAAGTTAACGACGAGGCAATTAAAAAAGAAATGGTAACTGAGTTCATTAACTATTATTCAAAAAATATAGCTAATGAAAGTAAGTTAGTTAATGGAGCTTTAGAGTTTTTAAATTGGTGTAAAAAAAATAATATTTCAATGGGTATATGTACTAACAAGCAAGATTACTTAGCAACTGACTTGCTGAAAAAAATTAATGTATACGATTATTTTGAATACATAGCTGGTAGCAATACCTTTGATTATTGTAAACCTGATCCGAGACACTTATCAAATTTAATAGAAATTATGCAAGGTGATATAAAAAAAAGTTTGATGATTGGTGATAGCGAAACTGACTCTAATACAGCTAGAGGTGCCGAAATACCTTTTATACTTTTAGAAGATGGTTATACCGAAAAAAAAGTAACTGAAATTCCTCACGATCATCTAATAAAAGATTTTATTGGTATTGAAAAAATAATATCATCTTATGTAAATGTTTGATTTTAATATTTTAATTGCCTTAATTAGTTTTTATTTTGTAATGTACGTAACTCCAGGACCAAATAACGCTATGGTCCTTGCGTCTGGTCTTAAATTTGGATTTATAAAAACTATTCCACATATGTCGGGTATTACAATTGGTCATGTTTCTCAACTAATTTTAGTTTGTTTGGGTTTAGGAAAAATTTTTCAAATATTTCCTCAGTTACAAAATATCTTAAAAATACTATGTTCTTTATATCTTTTGTATCTAGGCTACAAAATCATAGGATCTTTTAGTAAAATTGAAGAAGATGACTCAAGACCTCTAAAATTTCACGAAGCTGCACTCTTTCAAATAGTTAACCCTAAAGCATGGACTATATCAAGTATGGCAGCTTCTAGTTTCCTGCCTAAAGATGAAAATTTAATTTTTTCTATTTTTTTTATTGGAATTATTGCTTTAATTATTTGTCCGTTATCAATATCTCCATGGGCTGCTTTTGGTTCAGCAATAAGAAATTTAGTAAATAATAATAAAATAAAAGCAATAATTGAGTATTTTTTAGCAGTTTTGCTTTTGATAACTGCTATTCTTATTGTATTACAGTAGTGATATTTTCTAGGAGGCAAATTGATAATTCACAAAGTTAAAGTATATCCATCAAAAATACACTTGCCTAAAAAAAAACAATTGGCTTGGAAATTGGCTGAAATAGCAAGTGATAATTCAAAACTAAATAAAAAATCTGTAGAAATGGTTATCAATAGAATAATTGACAATGCATCGGTTGCTATTGCATCACTAAATAGAAAAGCAGTTATTTCGTCTAGAGAAATGGCTCTAAAACATCCAAGAACCGATGGTGCAAATTTATTTGGAGTAAGTTCAAAACTTAAATTTGATTGCGAATGGGCCGCATGGTCAAATGGTACAGCTGTAAGAGAACTAGATTTTCACGATACTTTTTTAGCAGCAGACTATAGTCATCCAGGAGATAACATTCCTCCATTAATTGCAGTTGCTCAGCAAAAAAAAATTAGTGGTATTAATTTAATAAAAGGAATTATTACTGCATATGAAGTTCAGGTCAATTTAGTTAAAGGTATTTGTCTTCACAAACATAGGGTTGATCATATTGCCCACTTGGGCCCTAGTGTAGCAGCAGGTCTAGGAACAATGCTAAAACTTAATACAGAAACAATTTATCAAGCTATTCAACAAGCATTGCACACAACTATTTCAACTAGGCAATCTAGAAAAGGAGAAATTTCTAGCTGGAAAGCTTTTGCTCCAGCTCATGCGAGTAAATTAGCAATAGAAGCTACAGATAGAGCTATAAGAGGTGAAGGAGCGCCAAGCCCAATTTATGAAGGTGAAGACAGTGTTATAGCAAGAATTTTAGATGGAAAAAGAGCATTATATAAAGTGCCGATACCAAAAAAAAATGAAGAAAAGAAAGCCATATTAGAAACATATACAAAAGAATATTCCGCAGAATATCAAGCACAAGCGTTAATAGATATTGCAAAAAAACTTAATAGAAAAATTAATAATTTAAATCAAATAAAAAAAATTGACATTTTTACAAGCCATCACACTCATAACGTAATTGGTACAGGGGCAAACGATCCACAAAAAATGGATCCTAATGCCAGTAGAGAAACTTTAGATCACTCAATCATGTATATTTTTGCTGTAGCTTTAGAAGATGCAGATTGGCATCATATTAAATCTTATAGAAAATCAAGAGCAAAGAAAAAAAGTACAATTAAAATATGGCGCTCAATAAAAACACATGAAGATAAAATGTGGACCAATAAATATCATAATCCAAATCCTAAAAAAAAATCTTTTGGAGCAAAAGTTGTTGTAACGCTTAAAAATGGAAAAAAAATAGTAGAAGAATTAGACAAAGCCGACGCTCATCCATATGGTTCAAGACCATTTATAAGAAGTAATTATATAAATAAATTTTTAACTCTTACAAAAAATATCATTTTAAAAAAAGAAAGTGATAGATTTTTAAAAACTGTACAAAATTTAAAAAAATTAAAGCCTGGACAATTAAGTAAATTAAATATTGAAATTAAAAGATCTAATTTGAAAAGAAATTTAAAAAAAGCAATTTTCTAATGCATTTTATAAAAAAAAAACCTGAAGAAAAAAGAGAAATCTTTAATCAAAAATTAAAATCTAACAAAATTTTAAGAGTACCCGGAGCATACAATCCATTAACAGCAAAAGTTATAGAAGAAATTGGTTATGATGCTGTTTATGTATCAGGTGCTGTTATGGCTAATGATCTTGGTTTTCCAGACATAGGCCTAACTACTTTAGAAGATGTGAGTACAAGATCTTATTTAATTTCAAGAGTAACTAATCTACCAACTATAGTTGATATAGACACTGGTTTTAAATCTTGTGAAAAAACAATACAAATTTTTGAGGAATTCGGTGTGACTGCGGTTCACTTAGAGGACCAAGTAGAACGTAAAAGATGTGGTCACCTAGACAATAAAGAATTAATCACTACTGATAAAATGATTAATAAAATTAAAGAATGTGTAAAAGCTAGAAAAGATAAAAATTTTAAAATAATAGCAAGATCAGATGCCAAAACAGTTGAAGGTTTGGATAAAATGATTGATAGATGTAAAGCTTATGTTGATGCAGGCGCTGAAATTATTTTTCCTGAAGCCCTTGCTGATGAAAAGGAATTTGAACATGTTAGAAAATCTTTTGATTGTTACTTGTTAGCCAATATGACAGAATTTGGAAAAACAAAATTGTTGAATTACAAAGATTTAGAAAATTTGGGTTATAATATAGTAATATATCCAGTAACTACACAAAGACTAGCTATGAAAAATGTTGAAGATGGCTTGCGTGCTATTTTTGTAGATGGACATCAAAATAATATTATTGATAAAATGCAAACAAGAAAAAGATTATATGATTTAGTTGAGTATGAAAAGTATAACTCTCTAGATGAAAAAATTTATAATTTTAGTACCGATGGTCATGAATAATGAGTGATGAAATAAAAAAAGGTTTATTAGGAATAGTTGTTGATGAAACAACTATATCTCAAGTAATGCCTGATATAAATTCTCTTACTTATAGAGGATATGCGGTTCAAGATCTTTGTGAAAAATGTAACTTTGAGGAAGTTGCTTACCTTGTCCTAAATGGAGATCTTCCAAATAAAAAACAATTAAATAAATTTATCAAGGATGAAAGATCAAATAGAAAGCTTTCAAAACAAATATTAAATGACATTCAAAAAATGCCGAAAAAAGCACACCCAATGGATGTTGTAAGAACAGCAGTAAGTTTAATGGCTTTAGAGGATAAAGATACAAAAGATAATTCACCAAAAGCTAACATGAGGAAAGCTGTTAAAATATTTTCAAAAACTCCTACGGCTCTTGCGGCTTTTTTTAGATCTAGGAAAGGTAAAAAAATAATATCACCTAAAAAAAATTTATCTTTTTCTGAAAATTTTTTTCATATGTGTTTTGGAAAAACACCAGGCAAAGATATTGTTAAAGCTTTCGATGTTTCATTAATTCTTTATGCTGAACATAGTTTTAACGTTTCAACATTTACCGCAAGAACGATAACCAGCAGCTTATCAGACATACATGGTGCAATCACTGGAGCAATAGCAAGTTTAAAAGGTCCTTTGCATGGGGGTGCTAACGAAGAAGTTATGCATATGATGAATAAAATTAAAAATCCTAACAATGCATTAAAATGGATCAATAACGCTCTTGATAAAAAAGATGTTGTTATGGGTTTTGGACATAGAGTTTACAAAAAAGGAGATTCCAGAGTTCCAACAATGGAAAAATATTTTAAAAAAGTTGCCAGTATTAAAAATGATAAAAAATTTATTAAAATTTACGACATAGTAAAAAATGTTATGATTGAAAGAAAAAATATTCATCCAAATGTAGATTATCCGACCGGGCCAACTTACCACTTAATGGGTTTTGATACTGATTTTTTTACGCCTATTTTTGTTATATCTAGAATTACAGGTTGGTCAGCACATATTATGGAACAGCATGCTGCTAATAAATTGATTAGACCTCTTTCTAAATATAGTGGAGCATCACATCGTAAAGTAATGCTTCTTAATCAAAGATAGAAATTTATTTTTTTTGAAGATTTTTTTGATAAGGGGAATCCAATTCACCAAAAGCTTCTGACCAAGTTCCTTTTGTTGAAGCTTTAGAATATTCAGTAGCTCTTCCTTCAAAAAAATTCATATGTTCAACAGCATTCAACATTGTGTCTAGCCATGTAAGTGGGTTTTTGTCAACTTTGTAAATTGGTTCCAAACCAAGTTGGATTAATCTTCTATTTCCAATCCACCTTATATATTCTTTAATCTCTTGTGCTGTTAAACCTTCTAATGGTCCTTGCTGAAAAGCCAAATCTATAAATGCATCTTCATGTGATACTATTGTTCTACATGCTTCATAAATTTCTTTTTTTAATTGTGGAGTCCATATTTCAGGTTGTTCTTTAACAAAAGTTTTAAAAAGTTTAATCATCGAGTTACAATGCAACGTTTCGTCTCTAACTGACCATGTAACTATTTGGCCCATGCCTTTCATTTTGTTTTGTCTTGGAAAATTCAATAATATTGCAAAACTTGCAAATAGTTGTAGGCCTTCAGTAAACGCACTAAAAACTGCTATAGTTTTTGCAATATCATGATTTGATTTTACATCAAACCCCTGCATATAATCATATTTATCTTTCATCTCTTTATATTTTAGAAAAGCTGAGTACTCTGTCTCAGGCATTCCTATTGTATCAAGTAAATGTGAGTATGCTGCAATATGAACTGTTTCCATTGATGCAAACGATGACATCATCATTAGAACTTCAGTTGGTTTAAAAACGTTCATATAATGTCTGATATAACAGTTGCTTACTTCGACATCTGCTTGAGTAAAAAATCTAAATATTTGAGTTAATAAGTTTTTTTCTCCAGTTGTAAGATTTTTTTGCCAATCTCTAACATCATCACCCAGAGGGACTTCTTCTGGTAACCAATGAATCCTTTGTTGAGTTAACCAAGCGTCATAACACCAAGGATACCTAAATGGTTTATAAACAGGATTTCCAACTAACAATCCCATTTCCTTTGGCTTGTTTAGAATTGTTTCGGTTTTTTTTAAGTTTTTTACTGACATGATAGGCACTCATCATATTCAATTTCTGAATCTTGTCCTTGATTCTGATTATTTTGATAAACATTATTTTCAATATTAGTTGATGAATTACTGTTGATATTTTCTGCTCTCTGAATAGACTTAGATCTACAATAATAAAGGCTTTTCAATCCTTTTTTCCATGCTTGGAAATGAATTTGGTGCAACTCTTTTTTATGAATATCGGCAGGAACGAATATGTTAATAGATTGAGCTTGTGAAATATAAGGTGTTCTGTCTCCCCCTAGTTCAATTATCCATTTTTGATCTAATTCAAAAGCTGTTTTAAAAACATCTTTTTCTTCTTTCGATAAAAAATCCAAATGCACAACAGAGCCCTGGTTTGTTGTAATACTTGACCAAATTTCATTAGTATTTTTATTATATTTTTCTAATACTTTTTCTAAATATTTATTCTTTACATTAAAAGACCCTGACAAAGTTTTATGCGTATAGCTATTAGCTGCAACAGGTTCAATTCCTGGAGAAGTTCCACCACAAATTATGGATATTGAAGCTGTAGGGGCAATTGCTGTTTTATTGGAAAATCTTTCTTTGATACCATAATCTGCTGCATCTGGGCATGCCCCTCTTTCTTCAGCAAGTTTTTTTGATGAATCATCTACTTTATTTTGAATATTTTTAAATATTTTATTATTCCACGCTTTACTCATAACCGATTCAAGTGGAATATTTTTCTTTTGAAAATAAGAATGCAAGCCCATAACGCCAAGGCCTACACTTCTCTCTCTCATTGCTGAATAAGTTGCATCGTTAAACTGTTCTGGGGCATTGTTTATAAAGTCAGTCAAAACATTGTCTAAAAATCTCATTATATCACTAATAAAATTTTCATCATTTTCCCACTCATCATACTTTTCAATATTCAATGAAGATAAGCAGCATACTGCCGTACGGTCTTTGCCATCTTTATCTATCCCAGTTGGAAGTGTGATTTCACTACAAAGATTTGAAGTCTTAACATTCAATCCTGCTAATTTATGATGCTGAGGTATTAACCTATTAACAGTATCAATAAAAATCATATAAGGTTCACCAGTTTCTATTCTAGCTGTTAAAAGTCTAATCCACAAATTTCTTGCAGAAACTGTTGATTGAATAACTGCATCTTTTGGACTCTTTAAAGCCCATTGTTCGTCCATTTCAACTGCTCTCATGAATGCATCTGATATCAATACGCCATGATGTAAATTCAAAGCTTTTCTATTTGGATCTCCTCCAGTGGGTCTTCTCATTTCTATAAACTCTTCTATCTCAGGGTGATCAATTGGAAGATAGCAAGCCGCAGATCCTCTTCTTAGTGATCCTTGACTTATAGCCATAGTTAAAGAATCCATAACTTTAATAAATGGGATAATTCCAGAAGTTTTTCCTACTCTTCCAATTTTTTCCCCTATAGATCTTAGATTGCCCCAATAACTACCAATACCACCGCCTCTTGCTGCTAGCCAAACATTTTCGCTCCAAAGATCTAAAATTCCATTTAGACTATCTCCAGCTTCATTTAAAAAACAAGAAATTGGCAATCCTCTTTTTGTTCCACCATTTGATAAAACTGGTGTAGCAGGCATAAACCACAGGTTGCTTATGTAGTTATAAATTCTTTGAGCGTGTAGATTGTTATCCGCATAATAACTCGCAACTCTAGCAAATAAATCTTGGTAAGATTCATTTGCTCCCAAGTATCTATCGCTTAAGGTTGCTTTTCCAAATTCTGTAAGCTTAGAGTCTCTCGATCTATCAATTTTAATAGTAATTCCTTTTTCGTTTTGAAAAAGTTCTGTTTCATTGTTTAAAGAAAATAAATCAGGTCTTTTTTCTATATTTTTTTCGTTATTTATTGGACTAAATTCAGAGACAGCTTTTCTTATTGCTTGAGATAAGACCTTATTCATAAACCTTTTTTGTACGCTTTTATTAAAAAACAACTATATGTTGTGTGTAATAATGCTAATTATACTATATAATCAAACAAATCAACAGAACATTTGTAGAACATTTAAAAAATATTTCAACCATAAAATTAACTAAATAAACAAATAAAAAACTATAAAAATAAGAGATGTCTAGCGAAATAAAAATAAACCCTAATGGATTTAGAGAATATGATGCAAGATGGTTGTATGAAAAGGAAATAAATCTGCTTGGTGTAGAAGATCTTGGTAAAGGACTAGGAACTCAAATAATAAAAAATACAAAAAAAAACAATCCAAGAGTTATTGTTGGACACGATTACAGGTCTTATAGTGAAGAAATAAAATCTGCTCTTAAAAAAGGATTAGTTTCAACAGGGTGTAACGTGGAAGATATAGATTTATCTCTATCACCAACAGTTTATTTTGCCCAATTTAATTTAAATGCTGATGCTGTTGCAATGATTACAGCTAGCCACAACGAAAATGGATGGACAGGAGTTAAGATGGGAATCAAAAAAGGATTGACCCATGGACCAGAAGAAATGAAAGAATTGAAAAATATAACGTTAAATAAAAAATTTACTAAAGGCAAAGGAAGTGAAAAAAAAATTGATGATTTTCATAAAATATATAAAAATGATTTAATAAATAATAATAAAATAGATAAAAAAATTAAAGCAGTTGTTGCCTGTGGCAATGGTACAGCAGGAGTATTCGCTCCAGATATTTTAGAAGGTATAGGTTGTGAGGTAATTAAAGTTGATTGCAACCTAGATTACACATTTCCAAAATACAACCCTAACCCGGAAGACCTAAAAATGCTTCATGCAATTAGCAAGGCAGTAAAAGACAATGATGCAGATATAGGTTTTGGATTTGATGGAGATGGAGATCGCGTTGGTGTAGTTGATAACAAAGGAAATGAAATATTTTCTGATAAAATTGGTTTATTAATCGCAAGAAACCTTTCTTATAAACATAATGGATCTAAATTTATAGTAGATGTTAAATCAACAGGCCTTTATTCAAAAGACGGTGTGCTTTTAAAGAATAAATGCAAAACAGTATATTGGAAAACAGGACATTCACATATTAAAAGAAAAGTAAATTCAGAACAAGCATTAGCTGGTTTTGAAAAAAGTGGTCACTTTTTTTTTAATCAACCATTGGGTTATGGTTATGATGATGGAATTAATTCAGCAATTCAAGTTTGTCATCTATTAAGCAATGAGGATAAAAGTATGAACGAAATGATAAATGAACTTCCAAATACTTATCAAACACCTACGATGGCACCTTTCTGTAAAGATGAAGAAAAATACCAAGTTGTTGAAAGTTTACTTGAACAAATTATAGAATTGAAGAACAATAAAACAAAAATTGATGATCAAGTGATTACTGAAATACTCACTGTTAATGGTGTTAGATTTTCTTTTGAAGATGGATCTTGGGGCTTAATAAGAGCTTCATCAAACAAACCTTCGTTAGTAATAGTAACGGAAAGCCCTACATCAAACGAAAGAAAACAAAAAATTTTTGAATTTATTGATAAATTAATTCAAAAAACTGGTAAAATTGGTGAATACGATCAAAAAATATAAATTCAATTATAACGAGTTAAAGATTTTTTAAAGAATCATATAAAAGAATACTTAAGGGGTGGTAGAGGGAGACTGAAGCCACCTCTGCTAAAAGTTTAAATATCTATATATAAATATTGTTCCAATCACATATAAAAAGATTCCAAAAAATCTTTGTAATTTTGACCTATTCATTCTATTTGAAGCATTTGCCCCTACACTTGCCATGAAAGTTGTTATAGGAATAAAAATTAAAAAAGCGGGGATATTTATAAAACCTATACTAAAAGGTAAATTAGATTTTAAAATTGAACCTGATATTAAAAAACCCAGAACACCAAAGATGGATATTACA
>Ga0208764_10001787_pt1 | contig 13767 bp, 8 predicted proteins | sample ETNtaG_18_FD_185762 | JGI IMG/M metagenome (GOLD analysis project Ga0208764, IMG submission 185762) | Marine microbial and viral communities from oxygen minimum zone, Eastern Pacific Ocean - ETNP201302SV91 (SPAdes) (version 2) | ecosystem: Environmental > Aquatic > Marine > Oceanic ... | reverse complement strand
CGTTACGGTTAGGTAAATGTATCCTTTTCTCACCAACAACAAAATATCTACTGAAATGAGAATCAAACGTGTTTGCCCCTCCCATAATATTTTTATTTGTTGATGCTTGACTTTTTTCTATATCAGAAAAATGCAATACATTATCATCATAGCCATTGATTAATCCTATTCTAAATGTAATTGGACCACTAAGATAGCCTAAAAGACTCTGGCCATTCAATAATGAGATAAATAGTACTATAATGATTTTCATTTGTACTCTTGAAATCGAGTTAGCACATTTTTATTCTTATCAACAACTGACACAGTAATCAGCTGATTTCCATGGGGAATATCTATTTCACAAGTCCGCCATTTTCCTGGAACTTTATCTTTAATATCTTCAATATAAGAAGTTGAGGATCTCTCCGATGAAAGAATAAATGTTCCTAGAATTTTTTTTCCATTTTTCACTCGTATTCTGTAACTATCACTAGAACCCATATATTCATCAAAGATCAATCGGGAAAGAATCCGTAATTTTTTCGGGCCATTTAAATCCAGTTGTAAAGGTCGATTTTTTCTCAACTCATAATAAGAAACAGGTTTTCCATCAACTATCACTTTATGATTTGTTTGAAACACCATAGGTTTCAATTCGCTTCTATTCTTATTTGGTCTTTCAAAATCTTTTTTGAGAAAACGCACTAAAACTGGATAATCATTATTTTCCAAAGGTTTTAATATTATTCGATGATTTCCTTCAGAAATGTTTAAAAAATAATTACCCGAATAAGTATAATAATGATTTGGATGCTGTATAGAACGAATAGACTTTTGAATTTTATATCTATGGTTTATTGTTATAGGATCTTCATCGTCTATTAATAATAAATATGAAAATTTCTGACTCTTTTTTGTTTTTTTATTTGATGGATATCTAGCAATCAATTCTAATCTAGCAGGTCCATAAATTTCATAGACCAATGAATCTTCCGATAGTACCGTATAAACTCTTCTCTTATCTGAGATTTTGAGTATTTCTTTTTTTTCACCACCAATGCTTGGCTTTAGAAGCTCTGCATGCCCTACTGAATAAAGAAAAATAAAGAAAAATATTTTAAATAATACTTTCAGGATCATGATTTGTCATTATTTCTTTTATTTGTTGTTTGCTTTTCCATCCAGTGAATACCACAGATAATAATACAACTAGTAAACTCAAGATAGTCATCTTTAGATCAAATTTTTCAATAGAGTATAAAGGACCCACCCCTATCTCTGGCAATGGTATGGGTGCATATTCCATACCTAGGTTATCCGTTAATTTTTTGATATTAAGAATATGAATAAGAGGAATATCTTGCCTAGAAAACCTGACAACCGCACCATCGATTCCATCGCCTCTAGTTATCTGTTCAATATCTTTTCTATAAATAATTCCTGGTTGTAGTAATCTTAAATTAAAACTCGTCCCTAAACTAGCAACGCCTCCTCCAATATTTACCACCGCTTTATAATTATTATTACCAAAATATTGCATTCTCTGATTAATATTATCTTCTAATCCTTTGCCAGATATCAAAGGTAATTTATTCTTATCAATATTGTTTCGAATTAATTCTCTACCTCTAGGACTCAACAATCTACCCTGATCATTCCTTCCACCTATAGAAGCAGCAATAGATCGAGCTGAAATATAACCACTATTAAATAAAATCCTTTCCATATCTAACCAAGACATATCTGGATCATTCGCACCCCATTGTGACGCACCTATCGATGAAATAATAAAAGGATGAATGCCCATAGCATTACAGGCAATTAACATTCCCATATTAGCACCGGGCATAGAGCCAGTTAACATTACAGCAATTGAATCCCCACTATCAAGATCTGCTTGATATAATAATTCAACCATCGCTGCAGCAAAATTTGGATCCAAAGTAGTTAATTTTGCATCTAAATCACCTTCATCTGTTGTTATTAAACTAAATTGGGAACCAACAAGTCCTGTTTCATTTGGATCATTCTCTTGATCTATAAATACACCCTTTTCCATTCTAAAATCTTTTATCATATTCATTGATTCTTGCATCATCATTGCAGCATTTATTTTTATCTCATATGTACTAGAAACAAATTCTTTTCTAGAAAAATAAGCAAATGAATATGCAACAATAGAAATGACTGCAAGCAATACAAGTGTTCGCGTTTCTTGAATTACAGGTTTAAATGGTTTATCAGGCATCAATTGCACCTCCTGATAATACCATAATGATTAATTTTACTAAAACTGAAGTAATCATAATAGCTGACATTGTTCTTATTATACCTTGTCTATCCATCCAACTAGCTATTAAACCAGGAATAATATTTCCAATGACTTCATATGAAAAGGTATCTAATGGTGAAAAAAAATGATTTCGTGAAATATATCCAATTATAAAACCAAGTAATAACGTCAGCACTAATCGTCTTTTACCATATATAAATATAAAGTTTCCTAGTATTCTAATTAAAATAATCACAATCACCGAAGCTATGAATGTCATAATTATTTGATCAGGATTTTGCAAATGCATAGCAATATATCCAGGAACAATTACACCTCCTGCAGTTACTCCGAGTGTCTCAGTGAGTATTAAACTTAATGCAATTCCTAAACCAACTGTAATCTCAGTCATTAGGTTTAAGCTCCATAAGTGTATTAATTAAATCTTGACCAAAGCCCACTTGATTCCCAATTGCAAATAAAAGAGATTCAGAAGGAAGCTCTTTGAACTTGTCAATAGATGACTGAATCGATTGATTTTCTTGAACTATCTGCGTAATCGTATTAGGGGAAAAACTTACCATCTTATTTACAAGGGTTTCAATTTTCTTCCCTCTAATTATCGCTTTTTGAGGTTTGATTTCTTTATAAATTAGTTCTAATAATTGATGTGTTCTTCTTCGCCGATCTTCTCGACAGTTTAAATAAATGGTAAAATAATTTTTTGATGTAAATTTACTTTTAATAATATTCCAAATCTGTAAAGTGGATACAGGATCATTAGCTGCCATAGAATTAATAAAATAGACTTTACCTTTTCCGAAATCAATATTATTAATAACTAAAGCACCTGGATCAGGCTGGGAGTTTTGCATACCATATAGAGCAGTCTCTTTCTTAACACCTAATTCATCACACACCTTGAGAGCTACAGCAATATTTTGAGGATGTTCTATATATGGAAATCCTGCTAGTTGAGTATTTGTAACAGTGTCTTCATCTGCAACAATATATTTAGTATTTCTTACCTTAGTAATTTTAGAAACTGCATCAACTATATTTTTTTCTCCAAAGATTACCTTGCCATTGTATGGAATAGTATTTCCTAATGACTTCTTAACATCATCCATAGATGGCCCCATTTCCTCAAGATGATCTGGTCTCGCATTGGTGATAACCCCAATATGTGATTGTATCATTTGATGTTCTGATATCCATTGATATTCTGGTTGCACTGCCATGCATTCCATTACTACAGCATCAGGTTTTTCCTTAGAAAATAATCGCATTAATTTAATTTGTTCTCCTATTGATGCAGACCGTAACCTATGAATAACTCGATCTTTACCATTAGAATCAATAATTCTTGGAGCAGTTCCTGTAGTCTTAGCAAAAGTTCGCATGCCACCTGCGCGTAATCCAGCAGCAATCAGACGTGTAACGCTTGATTTACCTCGAGTGCCATTCACATGAACTCTCAATGGAATACTAGAAATTGCACGCTGATGATTTACTCTTTCTAAATATCCTATTAGAATTAATATTAGAACAATAGTTCCAAGAAAAAAAGGGGGTGATATGATCATGTAAAACCCTTAATAACCCATTATTTCCCGAACAATACTTATCATGTCCAGAAAATTGATGATTTCGTCAGCATTTACATCTGCAAGATAAGGATTTAATCCTCCTGTATCACTTGATTGGACAAAATCAACAAGGGTAAGTACATCTGTAATATTTAATAATCCATCCTGATTAATATCTCCCCGTTGAAGAATATTTGCTCCTCTCGTGGTAAATAATATTGCAGTAGAATCTCCAAGAGGCATGGCTGAAGTAGGATAAGCATTATTAAAGGTATATTCAAGTCCAATAGTTTCACTTTGATCTTCTAAACCTATGGTACAGTAATTACCATGTACTTGACCCCAACCATAATTGCCGGTTGATGTATTATTAAAATCTGCATATTGCATTACTATCTCTCCATCACCCGTTGGAGTGAAATAATGTTGAGAATCCTTAAGAATTAACTGAAAATTTTCCAGACTATTATTATCATACGTTCTGAGGTGTGACCACTGAATAACAAATTGATGGTTCAATTCATCATACCATTTATAAACACGCCCCCCACTAGTTGTCGTATTTAGATCATCCCAAAATACAGCTATCATCGGAGAAGGACCTCCTGGACCAGGTATATGATAATTCCTGAATGATTTCATAGATGTAGAACCCATAGACACCCAGCCATTGCTAGAAACACTGATCTGATCATAATCAACACCATAAAATTTAAATGTAAATGGCAGATTAACTGTGGTTACATCATCTTGATTATCGCCATAGTCACTTAATGGCAACTGGGTACCAGATCCATTATATAATGGATCTATTTCAATCCAATTAAAATATGGTGCGTTTGAATATAATATATCACCACTATCATACGCATAATATCCATATAAATCTGGGCCAAGTGGATCATCTACCTCTTTAACACCAATCTGCAATGGAATATTTGCACTCTGAGCTGCGCCATCAGGAGATTCCAGATCTATAAATAATTCAACTACTGTACCTGGAATTATATCTTCAGCAGCAATAACTTCAAACTTATCAGTAGTATTAATTGAAAAATTGTTTTGTACAATTAATGGCCAAAATCCTTGGTCATCTATAATTTCTAAACCAGGATAATTTGAATATAAACGACCACTTACATTGTTCGCCATCATTGAACCAATATTTGAAATCTCTATTTCGATTTCAGCAGTTTCACCAGGATCAAGGTGATCATTACCAAATACTGGGTCATCATGCACATATACTTTATCAGCAAGCAACCTGGTGCCTGAAATAGAAAGTTGTATTTGACTCAACCAGCTAGAGTCATTTATATCTTTAATTAATAATCGTAGTGGGAAGTTTTCATTTTCTAATATTCCAGATTCTACTTCAAAAACAAATGGCTGTCCTTCATTCCCTGTCATCCCACTCATTAAAGTTCCAATATATAAACTATCAATACTATAATTGATAAATCCATCACCGCCAATCAGTTTACAATAAACACCCTCTGCATCATCTGTCCCATAATTATATATAGGTATCATTAACTCAATAGTCTCTCCTCCATCAATCATTCCATTAGCATTTCCTATAGATGAACCATTCATATCATCATCAATAGTAAATGCACCTTCAACAGAATTTACATTTACACTCTGGTCATTGATCTGAAACTGTCCTTGATACGGAACAAAATTTCTTTTTATTACTGTCAAATCGACGCTTCCTAATGAAGCAGAACCTACAGACAATGTAATACGACCATTAATATCAGTATAGCCAGATTCAAATATAATATCATTTCCTTTTAAGATCGTAACGTAGGCACCTTCCACTGGATCATTAAAATAATCCAACACTTCCACATCAATATAATTTGTTCCAGATGATATTGAATTCTCATGGTTTACTGTAAAAGATTGCGGAACATCGGTCCACATTTGTAATGCAGGATCACCAATAAGACTATTCCAATGAGTAAATATAGTTACATAATTATTTGGATTATCTGGATAATTAAGATATAGATTTAATTTACCTCGAGCTAAAGCAGCTCCTGCAGTTTCCATTTTATCAACGAAAACACCATAATAAAAACCCATATCAACAGCATTATTAAACATCGTATGTGTACCAATTGTTGCAGTACCAATAGATGCAACTGCACCTTTAGGCTGCGTGGGTGTCCCCGCCCTTACAAATGTTTCTGATAAAGCTGTACCAGATGCAAAGGAACCAGTACCACAAGTAATAACAGTAGCAATCGGTAATTTAAAACCATTAGAGAGACTATTTATATTACCAGAGTTAAAGCCACTTACTCCATAATATCCGCGGTAATTAAAAAAAGTTAATCCTGCATTTAAATCTGCAACCATCTGCGATGGAAATGGTGAATTGTAAATTGTTCGCACATCATCGTATCCATGGTATTCCATCAACTCTTTAATATTTTCACTAGTTATAACACAGGATATCCCTGATGTCGAAGCATCACCTACAACCGATGCACTATGAAACCAGTTCTGACTCAAATAAGGATTGCTTTCATATTGAACAGTTTTATTTATGATCGTAGCAAGCTCCGTTGTTGAGCTAAAAGATAATCTACCAATAAGAACTTCAGGCAATATATCATTGCCTACTAATTGTGAATAGGGATGATCTCCTTCACCATTATAACTACTAAAACTTTCAAAATATGTTGGTATGGAATAGCTTCCATTTGCATCTCCAACTAACGCAACATATTCTGGAGGATCATCCCAGCTACTATAAGCATTACTGATATAATTTTTTATCGAACTAGAACTATTTCCAGTCGTACTTGTTGAAACGTAATTGACCACATATCCAGATCGATGACGCCAATCAAATAAAATTTCAAGATTCGCCATTAAATTTGATGAATTACTTGGCAAAATATAGAGTATCGATGGTTTCTGATAATCATCATCATTTGTAGATCGGCTATAATTCACAACTAAAGCTTCGTATAATGGCTCAAAAACCCGAGAAATACGATTTGGGGTTTGAACCGGATCAATATCATCCACTTCTATCAGTTCAATTTCTGCTGATGTTATAATCTCGAGTTTTCTAGATAATGGATAATATTTAAATGGAGTGATTGAAGCTTTAACTACTGGTATATCCCTAAAAACAAATGTTTTTGACACCTCTACTTGATTTTTAGGATACTTCGTATCTGAAGTATATAATTCTATATCTCTTTTAAAAAAAGTATTAGCCTCATCTGATTGACGTTCCCAAGTTTGATGAGGCAATATATCTACATTGTCAATCCATTCTGAAGAAATAACATTTACATTAATAGCATAAGACTTATTAGGAGCTACCTGATAAAATGTCGTAATAGTTGGTAGGGTTGGCTCGCCTTCATCTGATTTTAATCCACCAAATGGAATAACTGGCTTTTTAAAGGTTTGCCCATCAATAGTTACATCTTTTAATTCATAGCTCTCTAAAGAAAAATGTATTTTATCATCATCTAAAACAGAAAACCCATTTGGCGATTTCCTTATTTCATTTTGACTAAATGATACAGAAGAAGCCAAAATTACTATAGATATTATTTTATAAATATTTGTCATTTCAACCTATAATCACTTTATACCATAATTAAACGATCAATTAATGTAGTGGAATAATTACTAACAATAAAAATACTAATTGCACTAAATGTAAGATAAGGAGCGAATGGTAATGGTCTATTCCTATCAATACCTTGAAAAATAGAAATTAATATCCATGCTAATAACCCTAATAGTGAAGCAAGAAACAGAGTTAGTATCATCAATATAGGTCCTAACCATGCACCAAGGATTAATCCTAACTGTAGATCCCCAAAACCCATACCTTGTCGTCTAGTTATAATCCAAGTTAAGCCCATCATTACTCCAGGAAACAAAACTCCAGCTACAATGCCCAATAAAGCTTGATATAAAGATAACACCCCTAAAATTATAGATAAACTTATTATTATCACCCCAACTATTATTAAATCTAATGGAATCATATAAATCCTAGAATCTATCCAAGCAATTGAAATAAGTATAGAACAAAGCAATGAAACGGTTATAGCCTCAGGGAAAGATAAATTTGCAAAGGCCCAACCCCATAATAGACCATTTATTAATTCAACAGCTGGGTATTGTATAGAAATACGTTCTTTACATTGCGCACATCTACCGAGCTGAATAATAAATGAAATAATAGGGATATTTCTATAAAATGGAATAGGTTTCTTACAATCAGGACAGTGTGATCTCGGCTTAATCACAGATTCATCTCTAGGAAGACGATAAATGACTACATTAAAGAAACTGCCAACAAAAGCACCTATTGTAAAAAAAATAGAGAAATCCATTATAGACCTGACTGCAAAGCAGCGCCTAAGTAAAATACAGGTAAATATGTTATTACAACCATTACAGCAATAATAACTCCTACCATTAGAATTAATATTGGCTCAATTAAAGTAGTCATCCGCTCTACTAATGCATTTACTTGCTTATAGTAATAATCGGCAGTTCTATCTAAAAGAGAGTCTAGCTCACCTGTTTCTTCGCCTGTCGCAGTTAACTGTAATAATATGGGAGGGAAAATCTCAGTCCTTCGCAAGGCAGACGTAATATTGAAGCCATCTCTAATATATTCCGTTGCATCTCCGATAGCAACTTGATAAACACGATTACTTACTATTTTTCCTATCAAATTCATAGATTCAATAATAGGAACACCCGCATTTAATAAAATGCCAGCCGTTTTTGAAAATTTATTTAGTATTGACTGATTGAGTAATGACCCAAAGACAGGCACCTTTAACTTAATTGAATCAAGAACATATCCACCCCTTTGTGTCTTTGAAATAAGCCATAGTCCACCAATCAAACCAAATAATGAAAAAACTACTGTATTAAAATTAACGCTTATCCATTCGCTTAATGTTACGAGTTTTCTTGTGGCTGCAGGCAAATTAGCACCCAATTGCACATACACATCAGAGAACATAGGAATAATCCACATAAACATTGCACTCATCATTGCAAAAAGGAATAGAACCATAAATATCGGATAAGTCATGGCTGACCTCACTTTTCTTCTTACATCATCTAAGTTTTCCAGATATGTTGCTAATTCATCTAAAATTTCATCCAAATTTCCACTAACCTCACCAGCTTTCGTTAAAGATACGAATAAAGTTGAAAAAACTCCTGGATGTCTTTGCAATGCTTCAGATAACGACAACCCTTTCCGAATATTTTCGCCTACATTTGTTAAAACCTTTTTTAACCTAGGATGACGTTCCTCACTAGCGAGCCCTTTAATAGCACGCTCCAGAGTCAAACCTGCAGAATACATAGTGGCCAATTGCCTAGTGAAAAAAACTAAATTGCTTAAAGGGATCCTATTTTTAAAACGTTCGATAGATAAATTTATTTCGTCAATAAATGGGCCAATGAAATCCCATGTAGTATCCACCTCTTCCAATTTGACTATAATTTGATTATCAGCAGATAGCTTTTGCATGGCAATATCTAGATTGTCGGCTTTTATTTGCCCTTCGCTTCTTCCACCAGAATCATCTTTGATTAAATAGGTATATGCAGGCATTAATAATCCTCAACCGTTGAACGCAATATTTCAGCTATTGTTGTTGACCCTTTTAACACTTTATCTATTCCACTCTCTCGAAGCGTAACCATTCCTTCATCTAAAGCTTTCTGACGAATTATATCCTCATTAGAATTATCAAAAACCATTCCCCTGATCTCCCGTGACATTGGAATAAGTTCAAATATACCTGTTCTACCATGATATCCTGTATTACGGCACTGACTACATCCTTTTCCTTGAAATAGCTTTTTACCCTTCACTCTAGATTCTTCAAGATTAATTCTACTTAATTCCTCTTTTGTAGGGGTGTACTCTTCTTTACAATTATCGCAAATAGTCCTTACCAATCTCTGAGCCATTACCAGATTCAGACATGATCCTACTAGAAATGGTTTTATTCCTATATCTAATAATCTTGTTATAGTAGATGCTGCATCATTGGCATGAACCGTAGAAAAAACAAGATGTCCCGTTAATGAAAACTTTACTGCAATATCGGCAGTTTCCTCATCTCTAATCTCACCAATTAATAAAATATCTGGGTCTTGTCTTAGTATTGATCTGAGCGAAGCTCCAAATGATAGACCAATACTATCATGAACCTGTACTTGATTAATTCCCTCAAGCTGGTACTCAACAGGGTCTTCTACCGTAGTAATATTTGTTGATTCATTTTTTATTTCTTTTAATGAAGCATATAAAGAAGTTGATTTTCCGGATCCTGTTGGTCCGGATACTACAACCATACCATAAGGCTGAGAAATTACTCTTCGAAAAATAGAATGCATTTTTTCTTCAAACCCTAGACTTTTTAGATTAAAACCAAACCCCGATTTATCAAGTAATCTAAGAACTGTTTTTTCCCCATAAACAGTTGGTAGTATGGATACACGAACATCAATTTCTTTATTGGAAGTCTTTATAGTAAACCTACCATCTTGCGGAAGCCTTCTTTCAGCAATGTTTAGATTTGATAAAATCTTAATTCTTGTTACTAAACCACTTAATGATGAAGTAGGTGGTGTCATAATTGTCTGTAACACACCATCAATTCTTATCCGAACTATTACTACGTTCTGTTGTGGCTCAAGATGAATGTCAGTTGCTCTTTCTTTAATAGCCTCCTGTAAAATTAGATTCACAAGCTTAACAATAGGAGCATCTTCACTAGACACCTTATCCGGTGAAAGATCAACCTCTTCCTGATTATCATCATCTCCAGATATTACCTTTATATTTTCTACTGCTTCTTCTACTTCACCTGCCTGGCGTATTTTACCATATATTTGATCTAAAGCACGATTTAGTGCAGATGGTCCCGCTACACGCACTTCAGGATTGAGATTTGTTAATCTTTTTAGAGAGTCAATAGCAACTAAGTCTTCAGGATCTTCCATTGCTACGACTATAGAACTTGAAGATTTACGTAAAGCAAGTATCATATTCTGTCTTGCAAAATCTTCTGGTATAGATTCTACCACACCAGGATCTGCAGAAAATAATTCTTCATCAGATGCTAGATCATATCCCAGTTGCATAGAATACACTTTTATAAGGTCGTCCTCCGTAATGATTCCTTGATCAAGTAAAACTATTCCTAACTTTTCTTTACGAATCTTTTGTTCAGCAAGTGCAGCATTTAATTGACTGTCACTTATTTTACCTTCGTGGACTAAAATATCCCCGATCTTTTGAAATTGCGGATTGAATTCTTGCACCATGATTTAAGGTCCTTGATAGGTTCGAACAAATAATATCTCTAATGGATCACTTGTAATTTGCGTTGGAATCAGTAAAAAGGCAGTAACGCTGGATGTAAAATCTTCATAGACTTGCGGATCTGAATTTGGTATAGGAGCGCAAATACCCTGATCATATTCTATAATAAATATTACTTGTCCATCCGTATTTGTTACTCCTTGATTTGCAACTACTCCAACTAATGGCCAATAAATATTTGCCGCACCTGTTGCTGTAATCATTACAGGTGCTTCAGCAACAGCATTTCCATAATAATCTATCAAAGTCCCTGTTACCTCTATTTGAGCAGTTGAACCCATGGTGGAAAAATCCCAATATTGTGTAGGTGTCCCAAGAGTTAACTGCCCAGGGACAAAAAACATAATTGCTTCACCTTCGTCCTCATTAATTCGTGCCGTAATTGTATCTCCATTAGCTCCAAAAGTAAGTGCTGAAACTTGACCTAAACTACCTATTGCATCTGTAGAATAAGTAATGGTTGTATATGCTACACCAGGAAAATTATCTCCATTAATATTTTCGTTACCAGTAAAACTAACGCCTTCTACAAAAGCATCAATCAATGTATCAGGGAATTCTGGTTCCATCGTCCAGTAAACATACGTGCTATCAGAAACTGGATTATACCAACGATCAAAGACTATAGCTGCTGCTTCTGTCTGATAGAAACCTCCCCCTATTGGCTCGCTTTCCTGAGGATTATAATCTGGTTCAATGTAATATGGAGGTCCGGTTGCAATAATCACAGGAGTAGAAGTTGCACTAATAACTTCACCAGAATCAGTAACTACAGACGCAGTAACTCTTATAGGCCCTGGGCCAGTACCACTATTAATAGAAACACAGGCTTCACCATTGGCTGTAAATGCAGAATCAATCATACCGGCATTATTAAGATTAGCGCCAGATGGAATATTTGGTCCAAGAGTGAATGTAACATTTACCGGTTCATTTACTAGGACACCATTTTCATCGTAGACTCTAGCGCAAATCTGTGTAGACTCTAAACCGCCTCCACCGACTACCATTATTTCGCCTGGGTAAGAAGATGGAATCTCTACATACGCTGGGGTACCTGAATATGTCGTATCTAATATAGTAATCTGCACAGAATCAATAATAGTCCCAAATACAGGATGTAAGTAACGTGCAACAATAGTAGAAACGCCAGCTTCGTTGGGATCACCAGTATCTTTAAAATTTACCAATGCAATACCTAGCGAATCTGTATATTTACTTAATTCACTTAAACTACCATTCGTACTTTCAAAATAAACCTCAAGATCTTGTATCGCTTGCCCATATTGCCTCGAAGATATTTTTGTAGATAATTCAGCACTTGTTACTCCATCATCTACTTTTATAGAACTTGTATTTGAGCTTAAATTAAATTGATATGGCCATAATTGAACTGCAGTTGTATCAAAAACATTAAATCGTATGGTTGCAGCAAAATCTTGACTACTAACCACATGTTTTGCTTCAATAGTGACTCCCTCATATGTTGGTGTAGCTGTATTATCGTACGCAGATTGATCTTTATCAGAAAAGTTAACTGTAGCAAGTCCATCTGCATTTGTATAGGAAGAACTCACGTTAAACTTACCAAAACTTTCTCCACCCACATTTGCTGAAAACTCAATTAATTTATTAGGTAACACATTACCGGTAGAGTCTTTTAAAATAATATCTATCCTGGTTTTTACAAAATCACCGATAATATCTTCTCCTACAATGACATCATTACCTCCAACATCCGTTGCAAATGGCTGAGCAGCAATTTCTAAGGTATAATTTGAACTTGAAGTAGAAGTTGCATCTGATTTCGTTGGGTTTCGATCATCGCAGCCAATTAGAAGTAATGTGAAACCAATTGTTAATAATAACTTTTTCTTATATAAGAGATTAATTGTCATTGCTCTCTCCTTCCTTTTCTTCTTCAATTTCTTCTTTATTATCATCATTAATCGTCTTTTCTAAATCAAACATTGCTTTCGTTTTCGTTATTCCTGCGACTCCATCTTTGACTACTGAAGGTGTAATTTGGATAATCAAATCCATTTTCTTTTCTAAAACATCTTTACTAGTAAATAATTTCTCACCTAACACTGGAATTTTATGCAATAATGGAACTTTATATTCTGTATTTTTTCGATCCCGGCTGATCAATCCACCTATGACAATCGTCTCACTATCTTTTACTCTAATAACCGTTGAAGATGATCTTCTTTTTACTCTTGGAATATTCTTATCGGGACCAATAAACTCAAAGATTGAAGAAACCTCTGGCTCTACTTTTACAGTAATATCCCCATCCATATTAACAGAAGGCTGTACGCGCATTTTTATCCCAACCTCCTCTTTTTGAACTTGCACCTGACCACCAACTCCACCTGAACTCAATATATATGGAACTACATCAACCATTTCAATATAGGCATCTCTTCCATTAAGCGTAACTAACTTAGAATCAGCTAATATTTCAGCTTGATTATCTTTCAAGAGCAGATCAACTGTAAAATCAAATGCAGTCA
>Ga0208764_10001785_pt1 | contig 13775 bp, 16 predicted proteins | sample ETNtaG_18_FD_185762 | JGI IMG/M metagenome (GOLD analysis project Ga0208764, IMG submission 185762) | Marine microbial and viral communities from oxygen minimum zone, Eastern Pacific Ocean - ETNP201302SV91 (SPAdes) (version 2) | ecosystem: Environmental > Aquatic > Marine > Oceanic ... | reverse complement strand
ATCATAACCATACCAATTGTATAAACTGATTTCTCTTGGCATTGAATCCATAGTTTTGCTTGTTTTTTATCACCTGCTTTGTATGCTTCTTCTGCTGCATCATAACATCCTAGGATTACATTGTGTGTATCCATGTCGTGCATTTTTGCTGCAGATGCAAATGAACCCTGATAGATTGCTTTAGCATCAGCAACTAATGCTAGTGACTCATCAGTGGTTTCTGCTTTGTATGCATTACCAAGTGTTTTCTTAATTGCAGCCCAATCATCACCTAGTTGTAATGGAGAAGCAACTACTAGAGATTGTGCTTTGTCAAGATCAGAACTAATCATTTGAATTTGGGATTGAACACTACTAGCAGACTGTCCTGATTTGATCATGTTTCTAAGTTCTTCTCTCATGTTGTCTTCAATAGTTTTCATTAAAGCAGGATTGACTTCTGCTAATGGGGCTTCTAAGAATTCATAGTTATCCAAGTATGCTTGACTGACCAAGTCAAATGCCAAGTCAGACTGACCAATAGAGTATGCTGCTTGTGCGCTTAGTAATAATCTGTTAATTTGATCAAAGTAACCAGTAAGGTTAGAACCTGCTTCACCAGTGTGTGCTTGCATTGACTTTACAATTGCTGCTGCATCATCTGCTGCATTGAGTACTTTGGATATTGATTCTTTGTCATCTACGTCGCTAACAATTTGTGTTAAGATTGATTGTAATTCTGCAAGTTCACTTGATGAGATTGCATTTAGTACATCTGCGTTGTCTTCAGAGATTTCTAGTGCTCCGCCTGCAAATGCTACAGTCTCTGCATATTCCATGTCATTAATGATATTGCCAGAGCCGTCAATTGCATCAACATATTCAACTTGAACTAAGTAAAGTCTATCAGCGATTCCTGCTAGTGCAAGTGCTTCAGGTGTTGCGTCAATTCCGTTGTGTTCCATGACAATTTTCTCTACTTCTTTCTTGGTATCTTTCATTTGAGATGTCAAGTCTGCAACAGATACACCGTCATTTGCAGAGTCAGAAATATCCATGGCTTTTTCCATCAAACCATATAGTTGGTCTGCTTTTGTAGAGCCAATTGAGTCTGCAAGGTATGGGTCTAGTGTTCTGTAATAGTATAATCCTTCATATGCATACTTCTTTGCAGAGTATGTGTCATCTTCACCATATTTGATGAGTGCTTCTTCTAATTCTTCAACTGTTTTTAATTCGAAAATATCTAACATGTTTTCTCTGACTACATCAGAGTATGTTTGTAATTTAGATGGGTCATTGTTAATTGCTGTAAATAATGCTAATGTTGCTGGGTCTTTATCTGCGACTTTGAATTTTGTTTGTACAATAGATGACCATTGTAAATATTCATTTGCGTCGTTATTGGATATTGCATCTTCCATCATTACCATACCAATTGTATAAACTGATTTCTCTTGGCATTGAATCCATAGTTTTGCTTGTTTTTTATCACCTGCTTTGTATGCCTCTTCTGCTGCATCATAACATCCCATGATTACATCGTGTGTTGCTGGATCATGTTCTTGTGCTGCAGATGCAAATACATTATTGTAAATTGCTTTTGCATCAGCAACTAGTTTTAGGGATTCATCAGTAGTTTCTGCTTTGTATGCATTACCAAGTGTTTTCTTAATTGAAGACCATTCATCACCATATGATGCATCTGCTTGTGCAACCATAGGAAGTAGGAAAAATGCTGCCATGACAGGTGCAAGTAATAGTAACTTATTCAACAAAAACCAAATCTGTGCCGGATATATAATACGTAATCTGAATTTGGGTTATTATTCTATATCTTTAGAATGAGCATATTTAATCAAAAGCAGAAATTTAGAAAATAAAAATAATATTTTTTAAATTATAATTCTACTATTACAATGACTTTTTTAGATTCTTTGAATTCTTGACCTATTGCATCGACTACACTTGAATTAGATGTTAAACTTGAATAATCTATTAATTTTAAATCTGTCAATAAATGAACTTGGGGTGCAATATCATTATTTCTTGATTTTAAAAATTGCCGAACATTTTCTTTTGTTTCTTCTTCTTCTCCAGAAAAAATTTTTCCATTTTTTACTGAGAGTTTTAGTCTTCCAAATTTATCTAAAATAACTACATGTGTAATCTTTTTCTTTGCAAATAATTTCTTTTTGATAATATTTCCAACAAACACAAAGTAATGTTCAGTTTCATGTTCCAATGTAACTATAGATTCATCTACTTCTAAAATTTCAGCACATCTCTTTTTTGATTCGGCCTCTGAAAAAACCGATTTGGATGTAGTAACACTATCTAATTCAACATTTCCAGTAGCAGAGATTCTAAGAATTGCTTTATCGGACAAATATTCAGTATTCACTAAAATTGATTCAGGTGTTGCACCCCTTTCTGTTAGAACATTATGAATTTTTTTACATTCCTGTGATATTTTTTCAGGTGTTGGTTCTATCATACTAACTTCAGTTTCTTCTTGTAACATTGATGATGCTACACCAATGGATGAAATTACTTCAGCATTATCGCATTTCATATATTTTATTTCCATTTGTTTTGAAACAAATGGAACTAATACTGATGCTCCGCCACCTGCTCCAATGATTTGAGTGGATTGTGGAGATAGTTTGAATTCTTTTAGAATTTTACTTACTGTTTTAATTATCATAAATGACGCTGTTTGAATAATTGAACTAGCAGCCTCAAAAAATGATAATCCTAAATGGTCTCCCAATATTGTTAGGGCTATTCGTGCAGATTCTTGATTTGCGTATGCATAATCACCTTTTTCAATTGAATCAATTGCATTGGCAGCACATGTATTGGTAATTGCAAATGTTTTTCCATTATTTTCAATTGCCACATATTCATCATCATTTTCTTTAGGTTTTACAAAAATTATTTTTCCACCTTTCAATTCTTCAGGATCAGCATAACATGAATATTTTAAACCTGCAATATGCGCACTCCGAGGGCCGACTTTGTACACTCTGTTATTGTTTAGTTGACACATACTGCCACCAGCCACCCCCAATATTCGCACATCCATGGAACGAATGCAAGTGGGATGTTCATTTATTGTAACATAGCGAATTTCAGGCTTGCCATTTTTTATGATACTGATATTGGTACTAGTTCCACCAACTTCAACAAAAATTCCATTTGTAACTCTTTGATGAAGAAGTCCTCCAGCTACACTGGCAGCAGGTCCTGAAAGAATTGTAAGAATAGGTTTTGTTCTAAATGTTTTCATACTTGTAACACCACCATCCCCTTTCATAATCATCAATGGTGCCTTTACACCAAAATCAGTAATTGCATTTTCAACATAATTTGCTACCTGGACAGTCTTAGGTAGTACACTAGCATTTACTGCAGCAGTAAGAGTTCTAATTTCTAATCCATAAATTCCTGAAATTTCATGAGATGCAGTTGATGGTAAGTCCAATTTAGATGCCATGTTCATTACAAATTTTTCATTTGAAGGATCATCTACTCCAAATGCTTCGGTAGCAACAATTACTTTAGCTCCGTCATCTTTTAATTTTTGAATTACGTCTTTTACTTGATCTTCAGAAATTAATTCAGATGTATCAAGAAAATGATGAGATGTCTTTAAATCATCTTTTGAATTAATTTTTGGATCAGATAAATCAGTACGTTTTACAACATCCTTTTTTGTTGGACCTACGCCCATTGCAATGATTCCAACTTTGAATGTATCACTTTCTAACAATGCATTAATTGCTTGAGTTGTACTATGTGAAATTAATTCTATAGAGTCAAATGTAATTTCTGATGAATTCATTATATTTCCCAATACTGTAATGATTCCTTCTGAAACTCCCTTTTCTGAAGTATGTGTAGTAAGAACCGTGGATTTTCCTAAAATATCACCAGATTTAAGATCTAATGCAACAGCTTTAGTGAAAGTTCCACCTACATCTATGCCTACGCGAACTCGATTTTCTTTATTCAGCAACTTTTCTTGATTTTCGCATCTCGGCTATTTTATTCTCGCGTTTTGGTTTTAAAATCAAGACATAACTTACAGCAACGAGATAAATTCCAAGAAGAATTACCTGACCAACTACAGTTTCCAAAGTTGGATAAATTCCAGTCATTGCAGCCACATTGATATCTAATCTTGGGATGATTCCAATCATTCCAGTGTATGGCATAAGTTCTATAACTTGAAGTTCTCTGATTGCATTGCCCAAAAATGCAATTGAAAGATAAGCTCCTACACCCATAGTTAGTCCAAATAATGCACGCAATGGTAATCGTTTTCCAAGTTTTCTCATAACATAAAATAACACTAACAAGGAACCCATACCAACAATAAATCCTAATATGACATATACTTCCATATATTTTGCAAACGAAGACATTGCTTGATAAAATAAAACAGTCTCAAATCCTTCTCTATAGACTGTAAAGAATGCCAATCCCACAAACACCATTACACTGCCAGTGGTGGTTGCTTGCCAAACTTTAGCTTTAACAAATTCCATCCATTTTTTATGTTCAATTTTATTCAGTACCCAGAAACTTACGTAGAACAAAATCGCAGTAGCTGACAACGCGGCTATAGCTTCAATTAATTCTCGGTTTGCTCCAGATATTTCAATTATGTATGCTGCAACTACCCATGTAACTCCTGTTGCACCAATTGCTCCAATTACTCCATAGTATAGATATTTTTTATATTTTGTATTTCGTGATGCTTCAAGATATGTAATTATTGCACCTAAAATTAATACAGATTCTAAGCCCTCTCTAAAAATTATTGCAAATGATGAAGTAAATGCAATTGCAGGAGCAAGTGTACCAGTTCCACTAACTTTTCTTTCTGATTCATCTAAATTTCTTTTAAGTGCAATTGCAACTTCTTTGATTTCTTCAAAATCAGCTTGTTGTTTAATTAAACTTCTAAGTTCTGCAAATTGGAATTCTACTTCAAGGGTGAAATCTGGATCAATTGCTCTTAATGGAATTTCTACAAATTCATAACTATCAAGATATGCGGTTCTTGCTGAATTATATGCTTCTGGATATTGTTTGTCTTGATATTGAACTAACATAAGTTGTAATGTTTCTCTAATAAAATCAATCTCCCCTCTAACTCCTGACTTTTGGTTATCAGTTGCATCACCCATTTCTTTTAGTTCTCTATCCATTTTACTTTGTAAAACTGATTTGTCTGCTTTAGTTACTAGGTCTTGGGCATATGCTAAATCAGGTAAAATTGATTCTTCTAAGAATGCTCTAATTGCAGTAGGACTTTCTTTGAACTTAATCATTTTTCTTAATTCTTCTCTCATGTCAAGTTCCAATTGATAGAGATGTTCAGCATCAACTTTTTCAATATCTGGTTCTAAGTATTCAAAATTTTCAAGATATGCTTCAATACCCAATTCTTCTGCTTGAGCATAATCTCCATTATCTATAGCAATTAGTAATTCCTTGTAAAGTTCCCTTATGTTTTCATATAATTTTTCTTTTTCATAAGGAACTGCTTCAATTCCAGTAAAGTCTCTATTAATTGCAGTAATTAGCATCCCCACACTAGTAAATTTTTCTCTATTTTCTATATGATTTTTTAAATCAACTAAAAAATCAGAAATTTCCAATTCTAGTCTTTCCTCAAAATCTGTTTTTTCAAATAATACAATAACTCGGTCTAATAATTTTTCTGAAACTTCATATCTATATTCTTCATCATCTTTGTTTGCAATTTGATATTGCTCATCAACAGTTGTTAAAATCATGGCGTTAACCATTCCATAATCAGGGGAATTAATTTCATATTGTTTTAACAGATTTTTGATTGTAGCAATATTGTTCGATACTGAATTTTCATTTCCATCTTTAATTTCATTATACATATCTAATAACAAAATATGGATTTCATCAGTAATTTCAGGATTTGATTCTCGTAAAGTTAGTACTTGTGATGAGAAAAATTCTGAATTCTCTTTTGTTAATTGTTTAGCTTCATCAAAATTTCCATTCTTGACATTTTCATCAACTACGTCTAATGATACAGATAATATTTCTGTAGTAGATAGTACTACTGTATCCATGTTTGTTGTTTCTGCTAATACCTCAATGTTTGGTGCAATTGATGCAAACATAAGAATTGCAAAAAAGATCCTAATGGAATTATTTTTTTTGGGCATGTAATTTTTTGAATTCTTTGTGGCTATTAATGCAATTTTATAATTCTATGATTATAGAATAAGATTTTAGAATAAAATAATTGTAAATTAGTATTAAAGTTATTCCAGGTTAACGTAATTTTACGGAGTAAGTCTGTCAACATCTCGAGGATAAAATGTTGTATCTCTAATATTTTCAGTACCAGTTAGAGCCATAATTAATCTCTCAAGACCAATACCACAACCAGCGTGTGGTGGTACTCCATAATCAAATGCATTAAGATGATACTCAAAGGAATCTGTTTTCATACCTTTGTTGTTCATTCTTTGAGCTAATTCATCACGTTTTTCAATTCTTGTACTGCCTGAAGATAATTCCAAGTCTCCAAACATTAAATCAAATGATTCAGAAATTTTTGGGTTAGATTTACTATCTTTTACATAAAATGGCTTTGGACCTAAAGGCCAATCAGTAATAAAGTAAAATCCATCTAATCCAATTTTTTTAAGATTGGAAGGATACAAGTCATCACCCCATTCTGTTTTAGCACCTGCTTTTTGCATTCTGTCTACTAAATCATCATATGTGTATCTTGGAATTTTTTCAGGAACTGGAGTTGGAGTAAATTCAGAATCAGGATTATTTTTAATATAAACATTAACAGCATTAATTGAAACTTTTATGATTTCTTCTATTCGATTCATTACGTCATTGTAATCTACAAAAGCCTCTTCCAAGTCAATAGATATTGCTTCAGCTAAGTGTCTGTTTGTTCTGGATGGTTCTGCTCTAAAGATAGGTGCAATCTCAAAAACTTTTTCAAAACTCATTGTTAGTTGTTCTTTATACAGTTGGGGACTTTGAGCTAAGAATGCTTCTTTGTTGTAGTAAAATATTGGAAATAATGCTGCACCACCTTCAGTAGCTGTTGCAATCATTTTTGGAGTATTGATTTCAACAAAGTTTTGATCATTAAAGTAATCCCTAATTGTTTTTAGAACTAAACTTCGAGTTTTAAAAACATGTTGTAAAACATTTCTTCTAAGATCAATGGGTCTAACTTCTAAACGTGTATCAATATTTTTTACAGTTTTTACTGTGGGCTCAAATGGGGGGATTTTTGATACTTCAGAATAAACTCGTAATTCAGTCGGAATAATTTCATATCCGCCAGGAGCTTTTTCAGAAGATTTTACTTTGCCCGTAACCCCTATTGAAGAATGAGCTTTTAGTGTTGAAATTTTTTCACGTATTTCATCAGAACAATCTCCTTTTTTAGCAATAATTGATAAACTTCCATTCTTATCTTTGATTGTTGCAAAACTGATATTTCCATGTCCTCTAACTGTCAAAACCCATCCCATCACAGTTACTTCACTACCATCCATGGATGCGTTAATTTGATCAGAATAATGAGATCTACGTAAGTTTCCTAGTTCAGTTTCAATCATAATTAATAATATCTCCATATTTTCTGGTGTAATTAATTTTTTCAAAATGATCCTTCAAATTCATTTATTTTCATAATGTTTTTACAGCCCTAAAGGCGAAATCAAAGCAATATGGCAAATATTTTGATTGCACTTGTTATAGTAATGTTCGTAGGCACAGCAGTATATGTTGGATACAATTATTCACAAAGCTATTCTTATGATGATGCAGGAGGTCATAGCATACCAATAGATCTACAGATTGTAGAAACATCTCCCGAATTACTACAAATTATTGAAAAACAAGAAGGATTTCAATCTATAATCTGATTTGAAGAGTTTTAGATTAATTAGCTAGAATTTTTGAGTGTACATATGGTTCTCACAAACAAGGAAAAAATGATTTCAGTTATTTCCAATGGGATTGCAGTATTTTCATTATTACAAGAAAGAGGCGAATTACCAAAAAATACTACTATGTATGATTTTGTCCTAAAAGTAATTCCAGAAGATATCAAGTCAGAATTAAGTATAGAATTAATTGATGAAGTATTTAGATATGTTACATCTGCACATAGTTCATCAAAAATTAATGAATCCAGAAAATAATGGAAAATTCAAAGCAACAAAACAATGATAAAATCATTGAAAATTTGACTTCAATTGATTTTGTTGTTCTTTCAGCAATGCATGATACGGATTTGAAAACAATGATCAAAATTAGTGCTTTAGAGTTAGTACAAAGTTGTGAGAAATTTTTTGATTACAAATTTATGAGAAAAATGAATCACGTACCATCACCAGAATTAAAAATCAAAATTCAGAATTGGTTAAATTCAATTGAATACAAACAGTATACACAAAAAACAAATCAAACATTAAGTGTTCAAGATAAAGAAATTATCAAAAATATTTACCTAAAACTAGGGCTAAAATCTCATGACTTATCAGAATTAACTATCGAAGGAGAGAATTTTCTGGAAAAAATAAAAAATGATTCAAAACAACATTGGATTGTTTTAGTGAAATATAACGAATCAAAGAATTCAATCAAATTAAAAGAAGAGATAGACAGATGTAGTAAAAACATACCATTAATGTTTACAGTTGGAATTGCAGATGGGCAAACATTTTCTCAAATGTTTAAAACGATGAATATTAGCATGTATGATTATCTTTCAAAAGACAAAAAAATTCATCCAATTTTTTTAGATTATTTAAGATAAAAGAGATAAATTTTACAAATTCTTTTGTTGTGTGTGCATTGTGATGATAAAAGAACATTATTTGTTCTAAAACAAGAAATAGAAAAAACATGGGATGAGTTAAAACAATCAGATTTCAGTAAAGAAGAACTCATCAGTAAATTATCTGAAGAAATTCAGGAATATTTTGAATACAAAAATTCACCTTCAAATTGAAATCACAAATTTGTGATTAATTTTATTACAGAATTACCTTGTAATCTTAAATTCTCGATCAGTAAATTTGCTGTAGTCTAATGATAATTCATGATATTGTAGACACAAAGCAACAAAAACACACTGTCAGAGTCATGAATTTTCATAATTTTTCTGGTAATAACATTAAACCGCGATCTAAATATAGTAGTGCGATCTTACATTGAATATGTCTTGGTGAGATAAAGAACGTCGATACGTCATATCTCTTCAGGACATCGAAACAATGTTAATTTTGGTTATTTTCTAATACTGAATTTTAGAGAGATTACGTCCCCCAACTAATCATTAATTGAAGAATTTTCAGCCTATAGGCAATTTGATTATTCCATTTGCTACAAGAATCATCAATCCAACAGGAATACCTGCACCAACTAAAATTGAACATAAAACCAAAATGTCTCTTTTATCCATAATAGAATTAAAGATTGACCGTATTTATTTCAAAATGATATGGGAGTTGTGGATAATTCCATCCAATTCTAATTGGAATATTTTTTAGATAGAGAAAATATTTGTAAAAAAATTATTTCCTAACTTGTTTTTTCTTCATTTCGGAGATGGCTTCCATTTTACCTTTGATAAAAGCCAAATCATATGTTCTTAGCAACACTTCTTCCCCATCTTCAAAATTAGTTTGCAAGTGTTTTGCCATATTTTTAATAATTTCCTCTTTAGTTGGAATTTTTGAATTATCGTCCATCATGAAAACCCATTAGAAATTGTCATCAGGATCTTCACCTTTATCTATTGCATCATTATATTTGTCAACTTTGAGATTGTATTCATCTATCTTTTTGTTTTCTTCATCTATCTTTTTGTTTTCTTCGTCAATGGAATTATTTACATCCATGCCGAATAACCCCCTTCAAGGGTTACTGCATTGAATCCACCTTTGATCAGTTCGTCAGCTGCAATGTTTCCTCTATAGCCAGTTCCGCAATATGTACAAATTTTCTTATCTTTCAAATCTTCAATTTGATTTTTCTTTACATTTCTAATACACAATCCTAAAGGCATATGAATAGAATCCTCAATTATGCCACCAGATAATTCATCAGATTCTCGTACATCAAGGATCACAAAATCATTTTTTTGTGACATCAATTCTTTTGCAGTTATTTTATCAGCCATACATTGTATAATACATAGAGTAATTTATCTTTGAAGGTAGGATTTTGAATTAGATTGTCAGTAAATTAGGCGTGATTTTATAGAATATGACATCCCCAATAGTTCATAAAGTACAAAAATTGACTTAGATTAAGAAAATGACTGCAATAGCAACATTGGGATCTCATTGCTCTTTACAGGTTTTAAAAGGTGCAAAAGATGAAGGACTCAAAACAATGTTAGTCTGTGAGAAAAAACGTGAAAAATTATATCGCAGATTTCCATTCATTGACGAATTAATTATAGTAGACTCTTTTAAGGAAGTTTTAGATCAAAAATGTCAAAAAACACTTGAAGAAAATAATGCAGTTTTGATTCCACATGGAACTCTAATTGCACAAATGAATTCTGAAGAAATTGAATCCATCAAAACTCCAGTATTTGGAAACAAATGGATTCTGAGATGGGAATCAGATAGAGAAATGAAAGAAAAACTCATGAGAGAAGCTACACTTCCAATGCCAAAACCAGTTACAGAGCCAAAAGATATTGAAAAATTAGTTATTGTAAAACGACAAGGTGCTGCAGGAGGTAAGGGGTATTTTATGGCAGCAAATGAAGATGATTACAATACAAAAAGAAATCAACTCATTTCAGAAGGAGTTATTTCAAAAGATGAAACGCTATACATTCAAGAATATGCTGCAGGTGTTTTAGCATATTTACAATTCTTTTATTCACCATTAACAAATGAATTAGAATTTTTTGGAGTTGATCAAAGACATGAGTCAGATATTGAAGGTCTTGGAAGAATTCCAGCTGAACAACAAATGAAATCAACAAAAGTTCCATCATTTAATGTGATTGGAAATAGCCCACTAGTTTTACGAGAATCACTTTTGGATGAAGTATACACTATGGGTGAAAATTTTGTTGAAGCTGCAAAAAGAGTGGTATCTCCAGGAATGAATGGTCCATTTTGTATTGAAGGTGTTTATGATGAAAATGCCAAATTTACATCATTTGAATTTTCAGCAAGAATAGTTGCCGGTACCAATATCTACATGGATGGTTCTCCATACTATTCGTTATTGTTTAATGAAAATATGAGTATGGGTAAAAGAATTGCAAGAGAAGTAAAAACTGCAACAGAATCAAATCAATTAGATAAGATTACAACATAAAACTAAAATGACATTAAAAGACAAAATTAACAAAATTTCTGCTGTAGGATTAATTTCATCTGCTGCAATTATTGCTTTAGGATATGTTTTTGAAAATAAAGAATTGTTAGGGTTTGAAAATGCAATGTTACTTTATCTCCTATTACCATCAGCATTCATTTGGTTTGGTACAAGAAAAAATGGTTGTGGTAGTTGTAATCAAATTCCACTAGATTCTAAAAAAAACTAATTGTTGGTTTTTGGGTTTTCTTTATTTGGATGCAAATTTAATACAGGTTCTAGGTTTTCTAAGGTAATTTCGACTTTGCCAATCCTACTTCGGTAAAGTTTAATTTTTTTTCCATCTGGCGTAATTACATATTTATCAACTTCAGCTAATGCCAGTTCCTCCAAATTGGATAATGTTTTGTAAACTGTAGATATTGAAATTTTTAATTCTTCGGCTATTGTGGGGACATCTTTGGATTCATTTTTTACTGAAAATAGCACGGAACGTGTACAAACATTGCTCATTGCCTCTATAATTTTTTGGGTAATATCAAATTCAGATAATTGAATAATGCTTTTTTTGGACACATTATTTGGTATTTGAAACCAATATTAAAACCGGCTCAGGCTTTTTAATTGCAATTTCAGCCTGTTTAATCCTACTTCTATAGACTTTGTATTTTCTTCCTTTATCAGATAACATCCATTTTTCAACTTCAATTAAGGTTAGTTCTTCAAGATCAGATAATTTCTTGTAAACAGAACTTAATGGAATTTTTAATTTATCAGATAATTCAGCAGCTGTATTTCCTTTTTTTACAATAGAAAACAAAATTGCTCTAGATTCAGAATCTGCTAATGCTTCAATTACTTTTTGACTAATATCATATTTTTTCAATTGTGGTAAAGTAAGTCTTCTAGACATATTCTTTATGTAATTTCTTTCTATATAAACAGAGTAGACTGATTCTTATTCTCTAGAATAAGAATTAAGAATATTCTAATTTGGATGTTTTATCAAATTTTTTCCAAAATAATCCCAAAATAATTCCAACCGTACCCCAAAACGATGATACACCCAACACAGATACAAATCTAAATTCATTTACTAAATTCATTGGAGCAGTTATTTCATCGGGATTATCTGGCATTACAGCAAATGCAATCATCATCAATCCGGCATATCCAACAACTGCAACATATTTTTTATTATTTTGCATTTTCTTTGACATTTTATAAAATACAACAACTCCAACACCAGAAATAATTATGAATGAAACATACAAAATCATACGTAATACTACAGTTTCACCATCGCCAACTGTTGGAGGATTTGCAGGATATTTCAAAAATGGAATTAAATATAGTGTTAACCACATTAGCCCAGATAAAATTATTGATTTAGAAACATCATTTTTTCCAGGTAAAGAATTTCTAGATAAAGCAAATACAATTCCAAATAACGACCCCATCGCAAGTCCCAAAATTACACCAGCCAATACTTGTCCACTTTTTTGCCAAATTCTATAACTTTCATACTCAGCCCAAAATTCCAAAGTATCTTCAGCCTCACCAGAAGCAAACAAACTCTCATTTTCAAGACCAATTGCTTGATCTAAGTAGGGTTCGACAATTGCAAAATTAACGGTTCCATGAACCAATCCTGCTAATGCACCAGAAACCAATACAATAGAAATGAAAACTATGGTCTTCAATAGTTATTAAAAAAATGGCACATAATTAATAGTGTATGTTTATTTCAAAATAATAGACATTAATGACAAGGAAATCCTGCTGCATGTCTCATATCATGTGTAAGTTCATGAATTGTAAGATCTACAAATGCTTGTTCACCATAAACAATACTAAAGATGTGACCTTGATCAAAACCTACTACGAATAATCCTGCTGCAAAAACTATTGCTAAAGCCAATATAGCTATTTTTGGTACTGCGGATTTTGATTTGTTTATTTGTCTAACTTCAGACATCAAAATTACATTTTGTTGAATCTATTTATGTTCTTTGATATTCAAACAAACACAAAAAATATGAAGTTTCAATACAGATATGATCTAATCCATATTAAAGATAGAAGATATTTTTAAAAAATAATTAATGTAGGAACGGATTATCAAAATAAATTCTCAAAATTAGACATATTAAAAAAATATTTGATCCTAGAATTAGACGTCAATAAGATATTTAGAATATTTATCAAATATAAGATCATGAAATATTATTATTTTCTAATTCCCATTTTGATCGGAATCGTTGCAGGAACATTTTTGGTTACATCTTTGCCACAAAATGCAGATTCAAAAATTTTAACAATTTCAAATTTAATAGAAGATGGATCCCCAGTTTTAGGAGATCCTGATGCGCCAATTACAATTTTAGAGTGGGGAGATTATCAATGTA